>ULTR01009887.1_pt1 | contig 23592 bp, 20 predicted proteins | sample 1957781 | NCBI WGS metagenome assembly ULTR01 (sample SAMEA4835739, study PRJEB28245) | human gut metagenome | biome: gut microbiome; material: fecal sample | place: Denmark | collected 2008 | reverse complement strand
CCGCCGATGCGCTCGAAACCATAACGCCACACGAAGCGTGGCCCTTCCCGAATTACGAGCAGCTTTTGCTTAATGCGGAGTAAATATTTTTGCAGGGGGGGGCAGGGAAGATTTCGATTTCTCCCCCTTAGGCCCCCCTGCACCCCCCCCGTAACCCCATTGAAACGATCGCTCCGCGAGGGGTACGGCACTGTACGCCGCATTTGCACTGTGCCAAAATGCGCCCCTTCCCGGTGGCCTGTCGAACGAAGTGAGACTGAGGGGTTGACGGAAAAATAAGCAGCCCCGATGCAACCCCTCCGTCAATTCGCTATCGCTCATTGCCACCTCCCCTTTCAGGGCAGGCTTTTGGGCGGCGGTTGCACAAACCAACAGGGGACGCTTTCGCGTCCCCTGCAATTCTTTGTTCTTTATTCGTTCCTTATTGCCGCCAAGGGCGAAAGCTTCATGGCGCGCATTGCCGGATACAGGCCGGATATGAGCGCCACCACTACCGAAAACGCCAACGCGCCCACGGCAAGATAGAGCGGTATTACGCTCTTGAACCCGCTTGCTTCAAGGAAGTTGTTCAGCACAAGGCTAAGCCCGTAGCTGAGCCCAAGGCCCAGCGCCCCGCCGAAGAAGCCTATATACGCCGCCTCCGTAAGGAATAATCCCGCTATGTTGGACATGCGGCAGCCCAGCACCTTTATTATGCCAATTTCCTTAGTGCGCTCATATATGCTCATCATCATCGTGTTCATGATGCCTATTGCCGCGACCAGCAGCGACACACCGCCTATCGCGCCCAGCAGATACTGCGTCTGCTTGATCTGCTCCTCGCTTTGCTTTAACCATTCCTGTATGCAGCTTGCGCCGAAGCCCATTTCCTCAATCTTGGCCTTAACGGTCAAAACGTCGTCTATATCCTTGCACTTGACTATGACCTGGTTATAGTTCTTTTTGTTCAGGGATATGTAGTTCGGGTTCTCCTTGGCCAGCTTTTCCAGCACCTTTATATCCATTATGGCATACCAGCTGAAATCGTTGCCGCCCTGCGTAAGCCTGCCCGTGGGCACAAAGGTATATATTTTGCCCTTCTGCTGGGATGGGTCGCTGTACTCGTCGTTATATACGTTTGAATAGTCAAACGTAAGCTTGAGCCGCGATCGGGAGGTGATCTTGGAGTTGCCGTCCTTGTCTATTGCGGGGCTCCAGCGGCTGGCGTTGGGGTCATAGAAATTGTTATAAAAATCATACGGCACAATCGCCTGCACCTTGCCGCCGGAAAGCTTGCTGCCCGGGTATTCGCCTTCCTCCAGCTTTATGCCGAACAGCTCCGCCTGCTCCATATCTATGCCCATTATGCTCACGTCGGTCATGTATCTGCCGCTCATAACCATGCCGTATGCGTTTATCTGCGGCATTGCGCCCTCAACGCCGGGTATCTTCCTAATCTCGTCCACGGCCTTTTTATCCAGCTTCACGTCCTTAAACGTGCCTCCGCCGTCCGCTGTTTCAACGTAGCGGTAGTTGTTCACCGTTATGTTCGTAAGGCTGCCCATGCTGGCATAGCTGTCTATCATGCTTTGGCGCATGCCAACGCCCAGCGACACCATTACAACAATGCTGCTTGTGCCTATAACCATGCCCAGCACCGTTAAAAACGCCCTTAGCTTGCGCCGCCACAGGTTCAGGAACGCCGTGCGGAGCAGATCGGGTAATTTCATACGTCCTCCAAAGTCTTAGCGCGCTTCTTTTTCAGCAGTATTATGGCAACCACTATCGCCGCCGCAACAACCGCACCAAGCGCGATCCATATCCAAACCGGAGTACCAGAGGAGGAAGGATCGTCCATGCCGCCTATGGTGGGCTGGTCAATGTAGCCCGGGTCGTCCATGTCGCCGTTCGCATCGGGGTTATAGGCTTCCGTAACGTAAAGGCTCAGCGGCAGCCTTTCTTCCATCTTTTCCTCAAGGGAGTCCTCGTAGCTTATAACTATTTCGCCGTCTATCTGGCCCGGCGTTGCGGTTATTATGGAAAGATCGGCGCGCATGCTGTTGCCCGCGGCAACGGTGCCCTGGAAGAAGCTGTCCTCAAGGGAAAGGCCGTCGCCCTCAACGGTTACCATGCAGTTATATATGGGGCTGCGGCCCATGTTGTAAAGCGAGAAATATACCGGCACGCTTTCGCCCTCCATGGCCTCGCCGTCAACGGTGGGATCGTCTATCTTCAGGCGGATCTTCTGCATTACCGTAACGGGTATAGATGCGCTGGATTCGCCCTTGGCAAGCGTTGCGGGGCGGGTTTTTGTGCCTTCGTATTCAAAGTCCAGCTTTATTTCATACGCCTTGGCTTCCGTATCGGGCGCGGTAGCAATGCTCATGGTCATGGTCTTGCTTTCGCCCTTGGCAAGCTTATCGATATACAGCGTGTTGGAGCCTTCTGCGGGGGTCAGCTTGCCGGTATCCGCGTTGTTGGTCATGGTCACAAGTATGCTCTTGGTATCCTCCTCGTTTGAGGTGTTGCGCACGGTGAAGGTAAGCGTGAATGTTTCGCCCGCGTATATCTTTTCCTCGGAGAAGCTGTAGCTGTCCACAACAAGCTTGGGCAATGTCTGCGTGGTTTCGCCGCCCGGGGTGTCGCTTGCGCCTTCGTAGCCCTTTGTAACGTTTACATACAGGCTCACGTCGCAGCTTTCGGTGGATGAGCCCTCCGCGCTGCCCCAGCCGCGCTCATAGGTAACGGTGAAGTCAACCTTCTTCACGCCCGCCGTAACCTTATCGGCAAAGCGCATGTCAAACTGGAACTCTATTATCTGGTTGGCGTTTATGAAGCCGTTATAGCCAACGGTGTAGTCCACCCGCTCTATTGCGAAGGGAAATTCGTCAAGGCTTGTTGAAAGCTTGGGCACGACCTTTATGTTCATTACCGGCCCGCTTACGCACATCAGCGGCAGCCTTACAAGCACCTTGCCGCCGTTTTTGCCGGATGCGGTGGTAACGACAAGGCCGTTGGGGTCATAGCTGGACAGCCTGAACGCCGCCGCGGGCTTAGACGGGTCGGGGGAAGGAGAGGGCGCTGCCGGGTCTATCGTAATGGTTATATTCGCCGTTTTGGTTATTTTTCCGCCGTCAAACGTGAACGTTAAAAGGTCGGCAAACGTGCCGCTGTTATTTGCGCTGAACGCGGGGTTAAGCAGTATATCCACGCTTGCTCCGGCAGGTATGGTAACAGCGTCCGCAGCAATGCTCTTGGGCAGAACCGTTCCCTTGGTGGTAACGGTAGGATCAAGCTTTATTTCAACTCCGCCGCCGTTTGTAATGGTAACGGGAATAAACACCGTGCCCGTACCCACTATGGGCGAGCCTACGGAAACGGAAACGTTCTTGGCCTCCGTTACCGGCGTAGGCGGTGTAGTCGTTGCCGGCGGCGTTGTCGTTGCCGGATCCGCCAGCGCGGCGGGGCATATGGCCATGAGCAGCATGGCCGCCGTTAAAAGTGCGATTATTCTACGCTTCATCTTTGTGTATCTCCCTGTTTATTGTCTTTTTTATTTTCAGCCTGTTCGGACTGCTCCTCAAGCTCGTCGCCTATGGCGCGCTTGGGCCGCGGGGTAAGGTAGGTCGGGTGTTCGTTTATCTGTATGTCCACCACCCTGCCGTCCAGTATCTTTATTATCTTATCCGCATACATGGCCATGTTCGGGTCGTGCGTGACCATAACAAGCGTTTTGTTGCGGCTGCGCATGACCTCGCATATTGTGCGCATAACGTCGTCGGACGTATTGGAGTCCAGGTTGCCCGTTGGCTCGTCTGCAAACACAATGTCCGGATTGGTAACGAGCGCCCTCGCTATGCCCACGCGCTGCTGCTGGCCGCCGCTCATCTGCGAAGGCTTGTGCTTCAGGTGCTTGCCAAGCCCCATCACCTTCAGCGCCTCAACCGCCAGCGCCTCGCGCTTTTTTCTGGGCACGCCGCGGAAGGAAAGCGGGAATGCAACGTTCTCCACCGCCGTGTAATACGGCATAAGGTTGAAGGACTGGAATATAAAGCCAACGTGCTTCTGGCGGAACACTATAAGCTCGCTTTGGTTCATTTTGTCCAGCCGCTTGCCCGCAATTACTATTTCGCCGCTCGTAACATGCTCAAGCCCCGCAAGAACATTGAGCAATGTGGACTTGCCGCTGCCGCTGGGGCCGATTATTGAAACCATCTCCCCCGGCATAATGCTTAAATCCACGCCGCGCAGCGCCTGAATATCAACGCTGCCCACGCGGTATGTCTTTTTCACGTTGCGGGTCTGGATGATCGGCTGCGCCGCCGCCGCGTTTTTAACTGCCTCCAAATCCTATCACGCTCCCTTCTGCGTTACAAAACGTTTTCCATATATAGCATATACAGTAAGTTTATATCACCTTTCACCATATTGCAATTGAACAATATGTGAACAAGCGAAAAGCGCCGCCCTTTCGACCGTCGCTTCTCTTTTGTTTTAATATATAACGTTTTTCGCGCCGCTAAGGTTGCGCTTTATTTTTTGTAATTATCAGGCAGCGCCTTTATTGCGGCAAATATCTCCTCCAGCCCGTCCATCTGCACGGCCTCTATCTTGCCCTCGTCGCTCAGCATGGCGACTATGGGGTCTATCGGCAGCGATGCGCATACACCTATGCCATGCTTGGCCGCAAGCTCCTTAACGTGGCTTTCGCCGAAGGGGTATATCTTCCTGCCGCAGTCGGGGCAGGTGACGTAGCTCATGTTCTCAACTATGCCCAGCACCGGAATATTCATCATCCGCGCCATGTTCACGGCCTTTTCAACTATCATGCCCACAAGCTCCTGCGGGCTTGTTACAACAACTATGCCGTCCAGCGGTATGGACTGGAACACGGTCAGCGGTACGTCTCCCGTTCCCGGGGGCATGTCTATGAACATAATGTCCTCATGGCTCCATATAACGTCCTGCCAGAACTGCTTAACAACGCTCGCAATAACAGGCCCGCGCCAAACCACCGGCGCGGTAACGTCATCCAGCAGCAGATTTATGCTCATAACGTCTATGCCCGTTGCGGTTTTCATGGGCAGCACGGCTTCCTCCGTGCTTTCGGCCATTCCGCTCAAGCCGAATACCTTTGGTATCGATGGGCCCGTAACGTCCGCATCCAGCACCGCGGTATCAAGCCCCGCGCGCCGCGCCGTTACCGCAAGCAGGCTGGTAACAAGCGACTTGCCAACGCCGCCCTTGCCGCTTACTATGCCAATGGTCTTGTTAACCCTGCTCTTTGGGTTCAGCTTTTCAATAAAGTCCGCCGGGTCGTGGCTGCGGCTGGGGCAGTTTTCGCCGCAGGAGGAACAATCGTGGGTACAATTCTCGCTCATGATGCATCTCCGTTTTCTGTTTTGGGGCATATGGTTGCCCGTTTCTTCCAATATAATACGCCAAAACACGAAGATAGTCAAAGCCGCGCGCAAATATTAACAAAATAGTTGCTTGCTTATTCATTCAATCTGTGGCAATATTGTTTGGTATACAAAGGAAGGTATCAGAAATGGTTTTTAATAGAAGGTTTATTCTCGTGCTCATGCTCGCGCTCGTATGCGCCCTTTTTTCGGCCTGCGCAATAGAAGCGTCGCTCCCAACGGAGCCTGCCGCCCCCACCCCCGCGCAGGAGCCTGAGGCCGCGCCTACGCCCGCCCCAACGCCGGAGCCTGACGCGGACGCCCTCTGCGCCATGTGCAGGGACGGTTTTTTTGCCGCATTCGCGCCGGACTATTCGGGGCATGATTATACCTCCCTCGGCATGCTGGACATGCCCGGCCTTATAGAAAAGCAGCCGCTTTATGCCGAACTTGCGGCGGACACGCATACCCTTGCCCAAATGTGCGCCCGGACCGCCGCGCAGGATGTAAAAGCAATGAGCAGCCTTATTGACCGCACAAGCGTTACCGTAACAGGAAAGCTTGACTGGCGGCTTATAGCGGCGGCATGCACAATGCTTGATGAGCCGGACAAGGCCATTGCCGCGCATACGGACGTATCCGTAACGATAGAGGGCAAAACGCTGAACGTATGCGTTGCCCTGCCCGATTTTGACGCGCTTTTCGCCTCCCTTGCAAGCGATGTGCATTACGGCGCAATGTCGCTGTATTGCTACCTTAACACTACCTATGACAACAACGCCCAAATACTGGATAACGACGGCAGCTATGAGCTGAGCGATGAATACATTGCCACTATAATCGATCCCCTGCCCAAGCGGCACATAAAGGACGGCTGGTACGGCGACCGTTCCAAATCCACCCGCCGCCACATGGGCACGGATATCCGCGCGCGCGAATGGCAGGATATACCCTCCTGCACGGCGGGGGAAATTGTTCGCATAGCGTATAACGACATTGCGGGCAATTACGTTACCGTAAAAGATGATTACGGCTTCTATTATTCATATTGCCATATGGTGCAGCTTACCACCTTCCTCAGCGAAGGCGACCGCGTGGAGCAGGGCCAGCTTATAGGCCACGTTGGCAACACCGGAAACAGCGACGCGCCGCACCTGCACCTTTCCATAATCGCGCCGGAGTACGTTTATATCAATCCCTACCCCGTGCTCGCCCGCGTGCGCTACGGCAAATAGGGAAAAGCGTGCAAAAACCGTTCCAAATACCAATAAAAAATGTGTAAAGTCAGTTTTAAAAAGCGGTAAAAATGTGGTTAAATGTATATCAAAAAGCGGAACGCAAAGGCGTTCCGCTTTACTTACTTATTCAGTAATCAGTTACCCATTGCCGCAACGTAATCGCAGGCGGCGTTCACGGCCTTGCACACGGCGCGGGAGCTTCTGGACGCGGCCGTTACGGAATCGACCTGACCGCCGTCCTTGGTGATGCTTACGGGCGCGCTCATACCGGCGAACTGATCGGAGAACTTAGCTTCCTTGACCTTAGCGCCAAGGCCCGGGGTTTCGGAGAAGCCCGAACCGCCGCAGCTTATGCCCGTTATCATGCCGTTATTGTCAATACCCACGGTAACTTCTATCTTTCCGCCGTAGCCGTCCGCGGTGGCCTTGGCAACGTAGCCTATGGTCTCGCCGCCCTTCTTAGCCTCGTAGCAGTAATCCACGCCGCTGTCCGCCGCAACGTCAAGCTGAACGAATTCATCCGCTTCGCTCATAACGGTTTTCCTTGCCAGTTCGTTGCTGGCCTCGTCCTGCCGCGCTATTTCGTCCTTGGTCAGCGCGTTGGTAAAGCCCAGCGCAAGCCCGGCAACAAGGGAAATGATGCACAGAAGCAGCCATGCAGGTATCTTTTTCATGTTCTTGGTTCCTTTCACTTCGTTTAACTTTTTTAGCTTTTACGCCTATTAAACTTCTGTTTTGTTCTTTGGGGGACGCATATGCTTTATAACAAGCGCCGCCGCCGTGCCCGTTACAAGGCCGGTTACGGCCCCGCTCAAAAGCAGCATGGGGAAATACGCAAGCACGGGGCTTATGCCTATCACGCATGCCGCCGCCATGCATTGCCCCAAATTGTGCGCTATGGCCCCCGCAACGCTCACGCCCACGGGTGAAAATTTGCCCGTCCGCTTGAACAAAAGCATCGCGCAAAGGCTGAGCGCCGCGCCCGACGCGCTGTAAAGCATTGCCGCGGGGCTGCCGAAAAGGAAGCCGCTCAGCAGCACCTTTATAACCGCCAGCGCAACCGCGCTCTTTACGCCGCAAATATAAACCGCATACAGCAGCACCGTGTTCGCAAGGCCAAGCTTTATGCCCGGTATTGCCGAAAACGCAGGCAGAAGCGATTCAACATACCCCAGCGCAAGCATCAGCGAAGCAAGCAGCGCGCTGCGCGTAAGCTTATTCGTTTTCATTTTCATCCCCGCTTACGGTAATGCTCACGCCGTTGGGCAGGCATACTATCCAGCGCCCGTTGTCGCTTTGCGCATCCGCCCCCAGCCAGCCCTGCTCAACGCAAAGCTGATTTTTGCAGGTGGAGCTGTGCATGCGCACATTGCCGCGCCCGTCGCTCTCTATCAGGTTTATCTTTTCGCCGTCCTGCTCTATTTTCAGCGTATCCGCCCTGTCAAGCGGCATGCGGGCATATTCCTCGCCGTTTAAGTATATAACGGCCTCCCCGCCGTAACGCGCGCCGCGCGATAGTATTATCAGTATTGCCGCTATTATGATTGCGCCTACGGCCAAATAGACATCCGCCCGTTTCATATATTATATTTTATCACCCCGCGGGCGCATAGCGCAACCGTATTGCGCCCATTTTATTTGTCTAAATAATCACAGCCTGTCGCCCAAAATGTTCATTGTAAGCGTAAAATAAACCAAAATGCTCGCCGCGTCCGTAACGGTTGTAAGTATGGGCGTTGCCATAAGCGCGGGGTCAAGCTTCAGCTTCTTGGCAAGCATTGGCAAAAGGCAGCCGAGCGATTTTGCAATGCATACCGTTGCAATGAGCGTAAGCGAAACTATGGCCGCCACGGCAACATCATGATACTGTATTGCGATGCGCGCAAAATTGATAAGCGCAAGGCCCGCGCTGACCAGCAGCGCAACGCGGATCTCCTTGAACCAAACCCTGGCTGCGTCCCGCGGCTCGATCTCGTCCAGCGCAAGGCCGCGTATAACCATAGTAGAAGCCTGCGTGCCGCTGTTCCCGCCCGTATCCATAAGCATTGGAATAAAGCTTACAAGCAGCGGTATGGCGGCTATGGCGGCCTCGAAATGCTCCAGCATTGCGCCCGTTATCATGCTTGAAAGCATAAGTATCACCAGCCATACTATCCTGTTCTTAGCAAGCTTCCATATGGGCGTTTTCAGGTATTCCTCCTCGCTCGGGGCCATACCTGCCATCTTTTCAAAGTCCTCTGTATTCTCTTCCTGCAAAACGTCCACCGCGTCGTCAACGGTGATTATGCCCACAAGCCTTTCTTCTTTATCCACCACAGGGAGCGATATCATGTCGTATTTAGAGAACAGCTTTGCAACTTCCTCCCTGTCGTCCAGCGTATGCGCGTGGATAACATTTGTGTTCATTATATCCCCAACCTTGGCGTTCGGGTCCGCAAGCAGCAGCTCCCTTATGGTCACCACGCCTTCAAGCTGCTTTTCGCCCGATATCACATAGCATGTGTATATCGTTTCCTTGTCTATGCCGGTATTGCGTATCACGTCGAACGCCTGGCTGACGGTGAGCCGCGGCTTCAGGTACACATATTCATTCGTCATCAGGCTTCCGGCCGAATCCTCCGGATACCTTAAATATTCGTTTATAAGCTTCCTGTTTTCCGGGCTTGAAACCTGCATCAGCTTTTTCACTACGTTCGCCGGCATTTCCTCCACCAGGTCAACATAGTCGTCCAGATACATGTCGTCCAGTATATACCCAAGCTCCGTATCGCTGAGCATTTCAACAAGCTTCTGCTGCACGTCGCTGTGCATATACGCAAACGTTTCCGCCGCAGTCTCCTTCGGAAGCAGGCGGAAAAGGCGAAGCAGCGTTTCCGGCTCTTCGTTTTCTTCAAATATCTCCTCTATTGCCTCGGCAACGTCAACCTCGTTCATGTCCTGAACCAGCGTTTTTACCGCGCCATATTGTTTGTTCTGCAAAAGGGAAAGCAGCTTTTCAATCAATTCGTTGTTTATCATGGCAAACCTCCTTCTTTCAGGCGGCGTGCCATGCGTAGGATATGCCCAAAGAGTGCGCGCGTATCAGCGCACAGCCGAATGAACAGGTGCATCCATCGCCGTGAACAGGCCGCCTGCATATTCTGTTTTAGTTACGCTACTGGGATATGGCCCTGCGTCCATGGTCAAATACACTGTCCTTTCTTTATATTCGGCGCCACGCGCCGTTTATTATTTTACCACGCAAAAAGGCGGCTTTGCAACCGCCCGTTTGATTATTTAACCAGATATATTTTGCCTTTTTTCAGCGCGAAAGGAATATTTCTATAAATTCGTCTATGTCCGCATCCGTAATCTCTGCCTTGGCCATGTAGCCTATAAGCATGGAGAAGAACGCGCCGGAGCGTGCGCGTATGGTGCGCGCGTCGTTTGATTGCAGCTTTAGCGAACCTACTTCCAGCATCAGCGCCCATTTTTGGCGCATCGCGTCCATAAGCGCGCTCAGCTCGCCACCCGCTATCGCCGCATGGGACACCAGCACAACGTGCAGCTTGGCGTGCATCTCGTCCCATAATAGCTCGTGCAGCAGGCTTTTCATGGCCTTGTGCGCATCCGTATCGCGCTGCAGCGTTTCCGCCCAGGCAAGCAGCGTATCGCCCATCCAGTCGCCATGGGTGCGCGCCGTGTCCGCAATCAGTTCGTCCTTTGCCGGATAGTAATAATACAGCGTGCCTTTGGCTATGTCCGCGGCCTTCGCAATGTCGTTCAGGCTTGCGCCGTCCGCCCCGCGCTCGGTAAAAAGCCGCGCCGCCGTGGCTATTATAAGGCTCTGTACGCTGTCGTAATTTTGCCGTTTGCTCTTCATGCCGCTTCCCCCTTACGCATGACGGCTCATTTGCCCGTATTTATAACGTTCCTCGCCCACGAGCCGGATATGAGTATAGGCAATGCTATAAGGAACTTTATTATATCGGCCGCTTCAACGCAGGCGTATACCCAGCTTACGTCCATATCCGTCCAATAGCACAGCACATACGCAATAGGCACAACCACCGCCAGCGTAAACACGCTGTCCAGCAGCAGCGTTATAAACGTTCTTCCGCCGCTCCTTATTGTGAAGTAGGATGCGTGCGCAAGCGCATGTATCCATAATGTACAGCCCGCGGCAACGAGCATACCGCCCGTCATTTCCCTGACATTCTGCTCAACATTGTATATCATGGGTATAACGTCGCTCAGCGCAACTACCAATATGCCTATCAGCACATGTACCACGAAGGATACGAATATGAGCCGTGCGTCCGTGCGCCGCGCCTCCTCTATATCCCCCGTGCCGAGCTGCTGGCCCACCATTATGGCTATTGCCGAACCCATTGCAAACATTATTATTGCAAAAACCTGCCAAACGGTGCTTGTTATGTTCGTCGCCGCAACAACGTCCAGCCCGCGATAGGAGAAGCACTGGTTCTTAACGGCCATTGCCGTGCTCCAAAGAAACTCGTTCGCCAGCAGCGGCGCGCCCGTTACGGCAATTTTCTTCACAAGCTCCCCGGGTATTTTCAAATTTCTCAGCGCACCGCGGAAGTAATGATATTTATTGAGCCTTCTGTAGGTGTGTATCAGAATATACACAATTTCAAGATACCTTGCAACCACCGTGGCTATTGCCGCGCCCTTAACGCCCATTGCCGGCGCGCCGAATTTGCCGTATATGAGCGCATAGTTCAGCACGCAGTTGGTAACTATCGAAATAATGCTCGCCTGCATGGGCACTACCGTTTCGCCCGTTTCCCGGAGCGTTGTGCCGTAAGCCTGGCTCAGCATAAACGGCGGCAGCCCCCACAGCATAACATACATATAATCCTTCGCCTGTTTAAGCGTAGCCGCCAGCGTTTCAGCGGTGTTCACCTCTTCATTCAGGTAAAGCCAAATAAGGTTTTCCCCGAACAGGGCAAATATAAGCACAGCCGCGACGGAAATGAGCGTGCCTATTATCATTTTGAACCTGAAGCAGTGCTTAACGCCTTCATCGTCCCCAACGCCGGCATACTGTGCGGAATATATGCTGGGGCCGGAAAGCGAGCCGAATATGCTCAGATTGAATACGAATATAAGCTGATTAACTATGGCAACGCCGGATATGGCCGCGGTTGAAAGCGCGCCCACCATAACGTTGTCCAAAAGGTTTACGAAGCTGGTTATGCCCTGCTGTATAACTATCGGGATCAGCAGCTTAACAACGCTTTGGTAAAAAGCCCTGTCCCCTATAAATGTGCTTTTTATGCGCCCAAGGGCGCCTTTCTTCTCCATCGGTGTTATTTCCTTGTTACGCTTATTTTAATATCCACTCCGTCGGCCCTGTCGCTCTGCTCAACCTCAACCGTCATGCCCGATTCCCTAAGCTGGTTCACGGCCTGGTTTATGGTGTTCATGAACAGCCTGTAATCGCGCACTATCCGCATCAGCTTTGGCCGCGGCTTTGCGCCGTCCTGCTTTTCGTCGTATGCCTTGTTCAGCGTTTTTTCGACCATCTGCTCGGTCTCCTTAACGCTCAGGCCCTTTTCGGCAATCCTTTCCACCGCGTCAAGCCGCTGCTTATCATCCGTCAGCTTTAATAGCGCCCTTGCGTGGCGTTCGCTTAGCCGCTTTTCGGTCATGGCGGCCTTTACCTCATCGGAAAGCTTCAATAGTCTCAGCTTGTTCGCTATGGAGCTTTGGCTTTTGCCAAGGCGGTTGGCCAGTTCTTCCTGCGTAAGGCCGTATGTTTCAAGCAGCTTTTGGTAGCATTGCGCTTCTTCAAGGTAATGCAGATCCTCCCTTTGCAGGTTTTCTATAAGCGCCATCATCGCGCTCGATTCGTCCTCAATATCCTGCTGCACTATGCAGGCCACCTTTTCCATGCCAAGGCTGGTTACGGCCCTTAGCCTGCGCTCTCCGGCAACAAGCTCGTATCCGTCGTCCACCTTCCTCACAAGCAGCGGCTGCAATAAGCCCACCTGCTGAATGGACTGGGCAAGTTCGGCAATGCTCTCCTCGTCAAACGTGGCGCGCGGCTGATAGGGGTTTGGGTGTATGGAGGCTACGTTCACCTCCACAAGCCGTTTTGATCCCTTTGCACCGTCGCTGTTTCTTATAAAGTCGAACACAGGCATAGCTTTTAGCCCTCCTTAATTTCCTTTGCCTTCCGCAAAAAAGCCCATTTTGCTGCACGCGCTATTGTAGCAAAAAGCGGGTGCTTCCGTCAATACAATACTATCACAGCGGCAATTTGCCTGCCGTGCCCGCCTTGCGCGGATATGCCTTCGGCGTAGGGGCAAGCTTTTTGGCCGCAATAACATATCTTTCGCCCCATGCGCACGGGTATTCTATAAGCCGCGCGCCAAGGCAAAGCTTATTCATGGCGTTTTGCGCCGCGTCCAGCTCTTCCTTCGCCGCCGCGCCCTTGTACATTATGCTGACCCCGCCCCTTTTTACGAACGGCGCCGTCCATTCCGCAAGCACCCTTGCATTGGCCACGGCGCGGCTCAGCGCCACGTCGTATGCATCCCTGTGCGCGGCCGCGCGGCCCGCGTCCTCGCTGCGCATATGCAGCGTTTTCGCCCTGCCCTCAAGCCCCAATGCGCGTATTACTTCATTCAAAAATATAAGGCGCTTATTAAGGCTGTCAAGCAGCGTAACGGTTATGTCCGGCCGCATTATCATAAGCGGTATGCCCGGGAACCCCGCGCCGGTGCCAACGTCTATGCACCTGGCGTTTTGGGGTATCAGTTCCATAGGCAGCAGCGAATCGGCAAAGTGCTTTTCAGCAACCTCCCGCTCCTCCGTTATGGCGGTCAGGTTCATCTTTTCGTTCCATTCTATCAGCAGTTCATAGTATTTTATGAACTTGTCCGCCTGCTCCTCACTCGCCCTGGGTATAAGGGAAAGTATTAGTTCCTTTGTCATTCGGCCTCCTTGCGGCGCTTGAGCCATATCATTAGCACCGCTATGTCCGCGGGCGATACGCCGCTTATCCTGCTTGCGCGGCCCAGGCTCTCCGGCTGCATTTTGTTTAGCTTCTGCCTTGCTTCAAGCCTAAGCCCTGCAATTTGGGAATAGTCCGTATCTTTAGGCAAAAGCGCGCTTTCCATCTCGCTGAATTTTTCAACGTGCAGCCGCTCCTTTTCAATATAGCCGGCGTAGCGTTCGTTCAGCTCCACCTGCTCCGCCGCCTCCGCGCTTATATCGTCCACCTTTTCGGGATAAAGCATAACAAGGTCGCTGTATCCTATGCTGCGCCTTCTTAGCAGTTCGCTCAGCTTTATGCCTGTTTTGGGCGGCGTCTCGCCGCGGCTTTCCATAAGCCTTATAAGCTTTTCCTCCGGCGGCACGGATTTTTCAAGCTTTATTCGCGCATTCGCTATCTCCTGCTGTTTTTTCATCAGCCGCGCGTAGCGTTCGTCCGATATAAGCCCCGTCCGCCTGCCAAGCTCCGTCAGCCGCTCGTCCGCGTTATCCTGCCGCAGCAGCAGCCTGTACTCCGCGCGGGAGGTCATCATTCTGTATGGTTCGTTGGTGCCCTTGCCGGTAAGGTCATCGCACAGCACGCCTATGTAGGCATCGGCGCGGGAAAGTATGAGCGGCTCTTCGCCCTTTATCCAAAGCGCGGCGTTAATTCCGGCGTAAAGCCCCTGCGCCGCGGCCTCCTCGTAGCCGGAGCTGCCGTTCATCTGCCCCGCAAAGAACAGCCCCGCAACATCGCGGCTCATAAGCGCATTGTTGAGCGAAAGCGGATCTATGCAGTCGTACTCTATGGCGTAGCCGTAGCGGGTTATGTGGCAGTTTCTCATGCCGGGTATTGTTTTAAGCATATCCCGCTGCACGTCCGCAGGCAGGCTCGTGCTCATGCCCTGAACGTACATTTCGTCCGTAGATAAGCCTTCCGGCTCAATGAAAAGCTGATGCCTGTCCTTGTCTGCAAAGCGCACCAGCTTATCCTCTATGCTGGGGCAATAGCGCGTGCCCGTCGCGCTGATAAGGCCGGAATACATGGCGCTGCGGTTTATATTGTCAAGTATCACCCTATGCGTTGCAGCGTTGGTGTAGGTAAGGTAGCACGGCCGCTGCGCGCGGTAATCCATATCGTGCAAAAACGAAAACGGCCTTGCTGGGCTGTCCCCATTCTGTATTTCCATTTCGTCAAAGTCAAGCGTCCGCCCAAGCACGCGCGGCGGCGTGCCGGTTTTGAACCGCCTCAGTTCAAAGCCCAGCTCCCTAAGCGACGCGGACAGGCCCTCCGCGCGGGCAAGGCCGCTCGGCCCCTGCTCCCACACGCGATCGCCTATCAGGATGCGGCTTTTAAGATACACGCCCGTTGCAACCACAACCGCGCGGCACTCTATGCGCTCGCCTTCGCTTTTCACCCCGCCGGAGAGCCTTATTGCGCTTATGCGGCCGTGCTCGGTCTCTATCGCGGCGCACTCGCCCTGAATAAGGGTAAGCTTTCGCTCCGCCTCCAGCGCGCGTTTCATCCGCTCGTGATAGCGGCGCTTGTCCATCTGCGCGCGTGGGGAATAGACCGCGGGGCCTTTGCCGGTATTGAGCATGCGCATCTGAATAAATTCATCGTCCGCCGCAAGCCCCATTTCCCCGCCAAGGGCGTCTATCTCCCTAACGAGTTGGCCCTTGGACGTGCCGCCTATTGCGGGATTGCATGCCATCATGGCTATTGAATCAAGGTTAAGCGTTATCGCCGCCGTGTTCAGCCCCATTCGCGCGCACGCAAGCGCGGCTTCGCACCCGGCATGGCCCGCGCCAAGTACCACCACATCATAGCCGGCCATTTATTTTTCATCTCCCCCGTCGGTCTTCCGCGCGTCCTTTTTGCTGCGCTCCAATTCGTCGCGGAACTTATCATAATATTGTTTCAGCTGCTCTGCCATTGCGCTCTGCGGGCCCATGCTCATAAGGAACTTGGCCTTCTCCAGCCGCTTTTCGCGGTTCACGCGGATATGCTCGCGCAGCTGCTCGTATTTTACCACTATCTGCTTTTCGTCCGCAAAGCGCTTTATCTTGACCAGCAGCGCCGTGGCATTCACCAAATCTATAACGAACACACCGTAGAAAAACCCTATTATGAACGAGAACGCAAGGTTGTTGGAAAGCCAAACGAGCGCGTTTTCAATGCGCGGATGTATAAGGAAATAATACACCGCGCTCAGCACCGCCCAGCCCAGCGTGAATTTGGGGCAGATTATGCCCTGTATATTGCCCCATTGCTTGGAATAATCCCAAAGCTTAACATGCAGAAGCTTTATTGAAATAAGCCCGGCAATGTATTCAACAAGCGTTACCGCCGCCGCCATCACGGCGAACAGCGCCGCCTTCCTGAGTGCCGTATTCTCGATTGGTATATATTGTTCCAGCAGCGAAAGCAGGAACAGTACGCACAGGCTGAACCCGTACAAAGGCAAATAGGGTCCCGAAAGGAACCCCGGATTTATCCATTTGCGCTCAGGATTGCGGAGGAGAAGAAGCGGCGGAACACCACCTCTATAACCCATCCGGCCATGCTGCCAATAAAGAACAGGAACGCTATCGTGAGAAAAAGGTTCATTCTTCCTCCGTCTCCTCGCCCTTGTCGTGCGGGGCGAGCGCAACGCTTGCAACCTTCGTGCCTTCGTCAACCCTCATCAGCCTTACGCCCTGAGTGTTGCGGGAGAATATGCTTATCTTGTCCACCGGCGTGCGGATAACGGTGCCGTCGTCGCGGATCATCATTATGTCCTCATCCCCCGTGCAAACCTTCATGCAGGCAAGCTTGCCCGTCTTTTCGGTTATTGCGTTGGCTATAACGCCCTTGCCGCCGCGGTGACGCAGCGGGTATTCTTCTTCATCCGTGCGCTTGCCCATGCCCTTTTCGGTTATGGAAAGCACCGTCATGCCCGGCGCTATGAGGTTCACGTCGATCACTTCGTCCCCATCCTCAAGTGTTATGGCCCTTACGCCCGTGGCTGTCCTGCCCATCGACCTTACGTCGCCTTCATTGAAGCGCACGCACTTGCCTTCCCGCGTGCCTATGAGCAGATCGTCATCACCCTTTGAAAGCAGTACGCTTATCAGCTCGTCCCCATCTCTAAGGTTCTGGGCAATTATGCCGCCCTTGCGGATGTTGTCAAAGTCGCTCATGGGCGTTTTCTTTATAACGCCGTCCTTCGTGGCAAGCACAAGGTATTCGCCTTCCGTATCCTTATCCACGGGGAATACGGCGGTTATCTTCTCCCCGCCCGCAAGCTGCAGCAGGTTCACTATCGCCGTGCCCTTGGCCGTGCGCGAAGCTTCGGGGATGTTGTAGCACTTTATCTTATACGCCCTGCCCGTGTTGGTGAAGAACATTATGTAATTATGCGTGCTCGTCACGAACAGATGCTCCACAAAGTCCTCGTCCCTCGTGGCCTGCGCCATTATGCCCTTGCCGCCGCGGTTCTGCGCCTTGTACGAATCGGCAGCTATGCGCTTAACGTAGCCAAGGTGCGTCATGGTAACGGCCATGTCCTCTTCCTGAATGATATCGTCAAGGTCAATGTCGTCCGACGCGGGTGCAATCTCCGTGCGCCTGGGGTCGGCATAGCGGCGCCTTACTTCCAGTATTTCGTCGCGTATTATGCCGCGCAGCTTGTTTTCGTCGGCCAGTATGCTTTCATAATAGGCGGCGGTTTTGGTCAACTCCGCATGCTCGTCGTTTATCTTGTCCCGCTCGAGTCCGGTCAGCCTTGCAAGGCGCATATCCAGTATCGCCTGCGCCTGCTTTTCGCTCAGCCCGAAGCGTTCGCACAATGCCGTCTTAGCCTCCGCGGAGTTTGCGCTGCGCTTGATAAGCTCAACGATCTCGTCTATATTGTCCAGCGCTATCATCAAGCCTTCCAATATGTGCAGCCTTTCCCTTGCCTTATCAAGGTCGTACTGCGTGCGGCGTGTTACCACGTCCTCCTGGAAGCGCATATAATGATACAGCATTTCCCTAAGGTTAAGCACCTTGGGTTCTCCGTCCACAAGGCAAAGCATTATCACCCCGAACGTATCCTGCATCTGGGTATGCTTATAAAGCTGATTCAGCACAACGTTTGCGTTAACGTCGCGCTTGAGGTCAATTATTATCCTAAGGCCCTTGCGGTCGCTCGCGTCGCGCAGATCGCTTATGCCCTCTATGCGTTTATCATGCACAAGCTCGGCAATTTTTTCAACCAGCCTTGCCTTGTTCACCTGATACGGTATTTCCGTTACAACTATGCGGCTTTTGCCGTTGCCCGCTTCCTCTATTTCCGCGCGCGCGCGCACCAGTATGCGGCCGCGGCCCGTGCGGTACGCTTGGCGTATGCCGGCGTTGCCCATTATTATGCCGCCCGTGGGGAAGTCCGGCCCGGGCAGATAGCCCATAAGCTCTTCAACCGTTATTTCCGGATTATCGAGCATGGCGACATATGCATCTATTGTTTCACCCAGATTATGCGGCGGGATATTCGTGGCCATGCCTACGGCTATGCCGCCGGAGCCGTTCACAAGAAGGTTTGGATAGCGGCTGGGCAGCACCTTGGGCTGCATGAGCGTTTCGTCGAAGTTCGGCATGAAATCGACCGTGTTTTTGCCTATGTCGGCCATCATTTCGTCCGCCAGCTTGGACATTCGGGCTTCGGTATACCTCATTGCGGCCGCGCCGTCGCCATCCACGCTGCCAAAGTTGCCCTGGCCTTCAATGAGCATATAGCGGCTGTTGAAATCCTGCGCAAGCCTTACCATTGCATCGTAAACGCTGGAATCGCCGTGCGGATGGTATTTACCGAGCACATCGCCCACAATACGCGCGCTTTTATGGAACGGCTTATCGGCCGTGAAGCCCTGCTCGTCCATTGAATAGAGTATGCGCCTGTGTACGGGCTTCAGTCCATCCCTAACGTCGGGCAGGGCGCGGTTTATAATAACGGCCATGGCGTAGGAAATGAAGGATTTCTTCATTTCGCTTTCCAGATCAAGCGGCCTTATGCGGCTTATCTCGTTTTCGTTCATCGCTTATCTCCTCCCCTGTTAAACGTCCAGATCCACAACAAGCTTGCTGTTGTTTTCTATAAATTCGCGCCGCGGCTCCACCTTATCGCCCATCAGCACGGAGAATATCTCGTCCGCCTTCATCGCGTCCTCAAGATGCACCTGCAGCATAACCCTGCGCTCGGGGTCCATCGTGGTTTCCCAAAGCTGCTCCGGATTCATCTCGCCAAGGCCTTTATAGCGGTTTATAAGGGGCTTGGGGTCGCGGCCTATGCGCTCAAGTATGCTGTTTAGCTCCTCGTCGTCATAGGCATAGTATATGTTCTTGCCCTTTGTTATTCTGTAAAGTGGGGGCTGCGCAACGTATACATAGCCCTGCTCTATCAGCGGGCGCATATGACGGAAGAAGAACGTGAGCATAAGTATCCTTATGTGGCTGCCGTCAACGTCGGCATCGGTCATGCACACTATTTTATGATACCTGAGCTTGCTGGTATCGAATTCCTCGTCTATGCCCGCGCCGAACGCCGTTATCATGGCGCGTATTTCATTATTGGCAAGTATTTTGTCCATACGCGTTTTTTCAACGTTTAGTATCTTGCCGCGAAGGGGCAATATCGCCTGATGTGCGGGATCACGCCCCATCTTTGCGCTGCCGCCTGCGCTGTCGCCCTCAACTATGAATATTTCGCACTTTTCGGGATCCTTCTCCGTGCAGTCGGTCAGCTTGCCGGGCAGGCTCGTTGAATCGAGCGCGGTCTTTCTGCGGGTAAGCTCCCTTGCCTTTCGCGCGGCGTCCCTTGCGCGGGCGGCGGTAAGGCACTTGTCCACTATCGCGCGCGCCTCGGTGGGATGCTCTTCAAGGTAAACGCTCATGCCCTCGCTCACCGCGCTGTCCACAAGGCCGCGAATGTATGCATTGCCAAGCTTTGTCTTAGTCTGGCCCTCAAACTGCGGCTCAACGAGCTTAACGCTCACTATCGCGCTCAGTCCTTCGCGTATATCCTCGCCCTTGAGGGCGTCGTCGTTATCCTTGAGTATTTTATATTTGCGCGCATAGTCGTTCAAAACGCGGGTCAGCGCGCTCCTGAAGCCCACCAGATGGCTGCCGCCTTCGCCGGTGTTTATATTGTTGGCAAAGGTGAACACGTTTTCGTTATAATCGTCGTTGTATTGCAGCGCAACCTCAACCGTTGCAACCTCCTGCTTTTCGGGTTCGTTGCGGCTTGCTGTTATGTACACGGGCTCCTCGTGCAGAACGGTCTTTTTGCGGTTAAGATGCTTAACGAAGTTGACTATGCCGCCCTCGTAGCAGAAGGAGCGAACGTCGGGCGATTCGGCGCGCTCGTCGCTCACGGTTATTCTTACGCCCGCGTTAAGGAAGGCAAGCTCGCGCATTCTGTCCGCAAGAATTTCGAAATTGTAGTTTACCTCATCAAATATCTTGTCGTTGGCAAGGAATGTTATGCTGGTGCCGCTTTCGCCTTCGGGAATGTCCTTTATGGCCTTAACGGGGGCCTTAGGCTCGCCATAGGAATATTCCTGATAATAAAGCTTGCCGTCGCGCTTTACTTCGGCTATAAGCCATGTGGACAGCGCATTGACAACGCTCAGGCCCACGCCGTGCAGACCGCCGGAGACCTTATAGCCGCTGCCGCCGAATTTGCCGCCCGCGTGCAGCACCGTAAGCGCAACCTCCAGCGCGCTCTTATGCATCTTTTCATGCATGTCAACGGGTATGCCGCGGCCGTTATCGGTAACGGTAACGGAATTGTCGCCATGGACTGTAACTTCAATGTGGTTGCAGTATCCGCCCATGGCCTCGTCAATGGCGTTATCCACCAGCTCCTTCACCAAATGGTGCAGCCCGTGGAAGTCCGTTGAGCCTATATACATGCCCGGGCGGCGCTTTACCGCCTCCAACCCCTCAAGCACCTGAATTTGAGAGGCATCGTAATCGGTGTGGTTGCTCATTTTCCGTTTTCTCCTTGTTTCAAAAAATCATATCGGCCATCCGGCCGGATCCTTCATTTTCTGCTTTACACCTATTCGCGTGTAAGCGTGCCCGCCGCGCAGCGCCATGCGTTTATGCCCTTCAGCCCCGCTCGCTTTAATCCTTCAAGCGTGGTGCAGGTCAAAAAAGTTTGGCAGTCGCTCATCGCCTCAAGCAGCGCCCGCTGCCGCGGTTCGTCCAGCTCGCTCAAAACATCGTCCAGCAGCAGCACCGGGCTTTCCCCCGTTTCGCCCTTGATAAGCTCCAGCTCGCTCAGCTTCAGGCTCAGCGCGGCCGTTCTCTGCTGGCCCTGGCTTCCGAATACCCTCACGTTCGTGCCGTTCAGGTTAAGCTCCAGCTCGTCCCTGTGCGGGCCTGAACCGGTGTATCCGCGGCGAATATCGTCCAATGCGCCATTATACAGCGCCTCGCTCAGCGCGGCCTCCGCATCCCCGCCGCCCATGCGCTCTATGTCCACGTCCGGGGCATAGCGCACCAGCAGCGCTTCCCTTTCGCCCGAAATCTGCCTGTGCAGCCGGCCGGCTATAAGCCCGAGCCTTTGCACAAATTCCGCCCGCATGCGCATTATCTCCGCACCCGCTTGGCTAAGCTGCTCATCCCAAATATAAAGCTGCTGCCTGACGGCATTCATGTCCGCCTTGGCGTCCGGCTTCAGCAGGGCGTTGCGCTGCCTGAGTGCGGCGTTATAGCGCTGCAATGTGTAATAATAAGCGGGCCTGAGCTGGCTCAATTCCATGTCCATAAACCGCCGCCGCTCGGCAGGCGCGCCCTTTACCAGCTCCAAATCCTCCGGCGAGAACATTACCGCGTTCAGCGCGCCCATAAGCTCTCCCGTGCGCTTTGCCATAAGCTTATCTATGAATATCTGCTTGCGTTCGCCGCTTTTAAGCTTTATCTCTATCGTGCGGCCGCCGCTTTTCGCCCGAATGTCCATGCCCACGTATCCGCCCGCAAAGCCCGCGCGTATCAGCTCCGCGTCCTTCGCCGTTCTGTGCGAACGCCCGAAGGCGCACAAAAAAATAGCTTCCACCGCGTTGGTCTTGCCCTGCGCGTTCTCGCCGACGATAACGTTCAGGCCGCTGTCCGGGCGGAGCAGAAGCGATTCATAGTTGCGAAAATCATTCAGTTTCAGCCGCTCAATAAGCATACCTTATTTTATCATATTCACCCCGTTTTCATCAATAGCGTAAAATAAATATAAGAAGAAAAGGGACAGCCAAACACGCGCCGCGGCGGACAAAATGCCCATATTTTCGTCTTTTTTCAAAAAAACCGTGCGAATATTGCAAATAGGTGGTATTATAGTTAAGGTTTTATACTCTTTATTCTATTTCCGGAGGACTCATACCATGGAAAAACCCAAACGCCGCTGGGGCGACCGCAAAGATGGCCGTCTCATACGCGAGCTTGACCCGATGCACTTCATAGTGCCGCTTATCTATCCCAACCGCTGCGATAACGAGGCATATATTTCAGAGCGCATTGATCTGACCAACATAAACGCATACCTTGCCAGGCGCAACGCCACGGAGACGGACTTTCCCTTCACCATGTTCCACATAATCGTGGTAGCGCTGCTCAAGACCATCACGCTCCGCCCGAAGATGAACCGCTTCATAGCCAATAAGAACGTGTATCAGCGCCACGCGATATCCGCAGCATTTGTTGTAAAAAAGCTGTTCAGCGACAACGGGGCAGAGGCCCTTGCCATAGTTTATTCGGACCCCACGGACAATATCGATTCCCTGCGCGCCAAGCTTTATAAGCAGATATCCTCCTGCCGCAGCGATGCGCTTGACCGTTCGAGCGACAGCATGGATATTTTGAACAAAATGCCGCGCTTCCTGTCCAAATTCTTAGTGTATCTTATAACCAAGCTGGACAAGCACGGCTGGTGTCCGGAATTCCTTATCGGTTCAGATCCGTATTATTCCTCGGCGCTGCTCACCAACCTTGGCTCCATAAAGCTGAAGAGCGGTTATCACCACCTGACCAACTGGGGCACCTGCTCCATATTCTGCGTGGTGGGCGAAAGGAAGAACAACCCCTTTTTCAATCAGGACGGCACGTTTGAAATGCGCGACAGCGTAGATCTCGGCCTTACGATAGATGAGCGAATTGCGGACGGATATTATTACGCCAAAACAGTTCGCCTGTTCAAAAAGCTGCTGGAAAATCCGGAGCTGCTGGAGCTTCCCCTGAGCGAGCCTGTTGAATACTGATTTAAGCATACAAAAGCGGGGCCTATACCCCGCTTTTTAGTTACTCAAAATATTTTCTCAGCTTTGTTGCATCCTTAAATTCAAACTTCCCCTCAAACGCACCGGAGAAGAAACCTATCAGCGCGCCGTTGACCAATGCGCAAAGCACCGTGCCTATCTTTACCCCTTCAAAATGGCCTAAGCCGAAAAAAGCGAACGACATGCCCACGGCTATAAGGCAGCTTATGCAGTCATACGCGGTCTTTACGCGGTTTATGTTCCGCCCGTATTTGGCCGCAATCTCCTTCACAAACAGCTCGTATACCTCCGGCGCGATATATGTATGGAACAGCAGCGATACGCCCACCGCACAGCATATTACCCCCGCTGTGAAGCACGTTATGCGCCCCGCCATGCCGCTCACGCCAAGCAGCGCCACTATCGCCATAGAGCCATCGAGCAAAAGGCCGTACAGCACCGCCGTTATGAACGAGAAAAGATAATATAGCCTGAACCGCCCGAGCACCATTACCATCACTATCAGCAGCGCCGCCTGAAGCGTATATTCCGCCATGCCGAACGTGAAGAACGCAAACGTTTGGCTCAGCTTGAGATGCAATAAATACGCCGGCGCAACTATCATCGATACGCCAAGGTCGCTCGCTTCCATGAGTGCCGCGCTGAACGCGAGCACAATAAGCCCCAATATATATGCCAATTCCGTATAGAACGTTCGTCTT
>ULTR01071613.1_pt1 | contig 23943 bp, 19 predicted proteins | sample 1957781 | NCBI WGS metagenome assembly ULTR01 (sample SAMEA4835739, study PRJEB28245) | human gut metagenome | biome: gut microbiome; material: fecal sample | place: Denmark | collected 2008 | reverse complement strand
ACGGGCGTCCCGGCCATGATCGGCGCGAAACTCTTCTTGGAGGGCGTCTGGAAGAAGCCGGGCGTGCACAACGTGGAGGAGTTCGATCCGGATCCCTTCATGGAGCTGCTCAACACGCAGGGACTGCCCTGGCACGAGGAGTTTGACAAGGACTTGGAGTTGTAATCATCCCTTTTCTCTCCCCCTGCTTCGCCGAAGACCCTCCGTGGCTTCCGGTCAAGCAGGGGAGGAGGGAGGTTTAGCAAGATAACACATAGAAAAAAATATGGCAAAGAAAGAAGATGCCGCGCAGGACCCGAAGGCCGACAAGATGAAGGCCCTTCAGGCAGCGATGGCCAAGATAGAGAAAGATTTCGGCAAGGGTTCCATCATGCGCATGGGCGATGAGCATGTGGATCCCGTCGATGTGATTCCCACGGGCAGCATTGGCCTTAATGCAGCCCTGGGCGTGGGCGGCTATCCCCGTGGCCGCATCATCGAGATCTACGGACCAGAATCTTCTGGTAAGACGACGCTCGCCATCCACGCCATTGCCGAGGCACAGAAGATGGGCGGTGTGGCCGCCTTTATCGATGCGGAGCACGCCTTCGACCGCTTCTATGCCCAGAAGTTGGGTGTAGATGTCGATAACCTCTGGATCTCGCAGCCCGACACGGGAGAGCAGGCCCTGGAGATCGCCGACCAGCTCATCCGATCCTCCGCCATCGACATCCTGGTGGTGGACAGCGTGGCGGCCCTGACTCCGAAGAAGGAGATCGAGGGCGATATGGGCGATAGCAGCGTAGGACTCCAGGCGCGCCTGATGAGCCAGGCACTGCGCAAACTGACGGGTACGATCTCGAAGACCAACACCTGCTGCATCTTCATCAACCAGCTGCGCGAGAAGATTGGTGTGATGTTCGGCAGTCCCGAGACCACCACGGGTGGCAACGCCCTGAAGTTCTACTCCTCCGTCCGACTGGATATCCGCAGGATCTCCTCCATCAAGAATGGCGACCAGGTCATCGGCAACCAGGTCCGCGTCAAAGTGGTCAAGAACAAGGTGGCGCCGCCCTTCCGCAAGACGGAGTTCGACATCATGTTCGGTGAGGGCATTTCCAAGGCTGGTGAGATCATTGACTTGGGTGTGACCTACAATATCATCAAGAAGAGCGGTAGCTGGTTTAGTTACAAGGACACGCGCCTGGCGCAGGGCCGCGACGCCACGAAGCGACTGCTCCAGGACAATCCCGAACTCTGCGAGGAGCTGGAAGCGCTCATCATGCAGGCCATAACCAATCCTTCCGAGGAACAGAAGGTTGCAGCGAGCACAGCGTCCAAAACCAACGACGGCGACAGTATCGAAGGCAGCGAGGCCTAATATAGAAAAGCCGTAGGAGGCTATGATATAGAAAAAGGGGGATGGAAAGCAATTGCTTCCCATCCCCTTTTTTGGTCCCTGGCCCTCAGGCCAAAGAATTTATCTGTCAGCCTGGAAGAGCGGATCTTCCGGCATCACCATGATCGGCTTCTGCTGCTCGGCCTTGATGATCTCCTCGGAGCAGTACTTCTTGTTGACCACCAGGCGGAACATGAAGTTCTCAAACCACTCGTTGGTCATGATCAGACAACCGCCCTGACCGTAGCTGGCGCCCCAGCTGTTCTCCACCTTCCACTTCTTCGGCTGGCCGTTCTCGTCGAGATCGACGGCCACGAGCGTCATGGCGTGGGTAGAACCGCTATCGAAGGTGCTGATACGGTCGGCCTTGTCCATGGGGAAGGTTGTTCCGTAGAGCGATCCGTAGTCGTAGTTGTCCATGGCGAGGTAGCCGCGCTTGCGGTCAAGCTGCTTGCCTACGTCGTAGCTGGAGTACATCTTCGTGCTGTCCTTGAGTGAGGCGATGGCGAGCTTGGCAATCTCCTCCACGGGCAGGTTGAGATACTTCCAGTTGTGGCCGTCGTAGGTGTGGCGGTCATACTCCACCTCGTAGGTCTTCCAGTAGGGACGGCGCGGGTCGTTCATCACCATCACGAAGGTGCCGTTGAGCGGATGGCCCACGGTCTCGTCGTAGAACTCCTTCGGGGTGTACTTGCGGGGCTTGCCCACGGTCTTGCCGTTTTTGTCCTTGAAGGCGTAGGTAAACTCCTTCACCGGGTTGCCCAGCGAGACGGTCAGCATGTGATAGACCGTGCCGAGCATCTCAGTCTTGCGGGCCTGAATGTCGCGCTTCGACTTCTTGGCAGCCACCATCTTGCGCAGCTCCAAACCAAACTCGCGCAACTTCGAGGAGATCAGCTCCGCCATACGCGAGGTGTTCTCTGCGGAGTAGGGCTCCGGCATGGCCTCCATCGGCACGACACCATACTTCTCAGCCAGGTCGGCAGCACCACAGAACGTACCGCCGTCATTGAGCGGATTTTTGAAGAAGAACTGCACGCGCTGGTCGTCAATGGGTTTATCGGCGCAGTCGATCACGCCCTGCAGCATCAGGTTGGCCTTCTCCAGCTGGTCGTAGAAGGAGAGATAGACCTGACTGTACTCCACGCGGATGCTGTCCTTGTGCAGACGGGCGAAGTTGGCACGCAGCACGTTGAGGCCCGAGAACAGCCAGCAGCGTCCCGAACTCTTCTGGTTGTGGATGCTCTGTGCGGGGGTCTCCACGCTGAAGTAGGTGTCCAGACGGCCCTGCTCTTTGAAGTTCAAGGCCAAGTCGTCGATCTTGTTGGTTGCCAGCGCATTGCTGATCACGCGGTCACTACTCTGAACGCCATTGCGCTCGATCTGTGTGAGCATCTCGCTGGAGATGCCGCCACCCTTGGTCGGCGTCTGCGCATGGCCCTGCATCGTGAGGCAGAGAAGAGCCGCCGCTAAAATTTGGTTCTTTCTCATACTTTGGTTGGTTGTTTCCCCGCCCCACATCAGCACTTGCCGATGGGGACGGGGAGATAGATATTAGGATTTGCTATTTTATTGTATTTCTCAAAATCGTGTTGTTTCTCTCTCAAAGCCGTTAGGTCCCTTGAGCCTCTGGCCCCGAAATCCTACTTCTCGAGGTCGTAGGCGTGCTTCGGGTAGTCGATGGTGTAGTGGAGTCCGCGACTTTCCTTTCGCTCGATGGCCTGTCGTGTGATGAGGTAGCCGACGTTGATCATGTTGCGTAGCTCGCAGATGTCCTTCGTCGCCTTCACGCGTTTGAAGAGTGCTTCCGTCTCCTCATAGAGCAAGTCGAGGCGGTCCCATGCGCGCTTCAGTCGCAGGTCGGAGCGGACAATGCCGACATAGTTGGACATCACCTGTCCCACCTCCTTGATGCTCTGTGTGATGAGCACTTTTTCCTCGTTGGTCATCGTGCCCTCGTCGTTCCACTCCGGCACACGGTCGTTCCAGTCGTAGCCGTCCACCACCTGCAGGCTGTGCTTGGCTGCTGCGTCCGCATAGACCACGGCCTCTATCAGCGAGTTGCTGGCCAGTCGGTTGCCACCGTGCAGTCCCGTGCAGGAACACTCGCCCAGGGCATAGAGACGATGGATGGAGCTCTCGCCGTTGAGATCTACCTTGATGCCGCCACACATATAGTGAGCCGCCGGGCGCACGGGGATCATCTCCTTCGTGATGTCAATGCCGATGCTGAGACACTTCTGGTAGATGTTGGGGAAGTGCTGGCGCGTCTCCTCCGGGTCCTTGTGGGTCACGTCGAGGCAGACATGGTCCAGGCCGTGCGTCTTCATCTCCTTGTCGATGGCCCGCGCTACGATGTCGCGGGGGGCCAGGGAGAGGCGCTCGTCATATTTCTCCATGAAGGTCTCACCTGTGGGCAATTTCAGAATACCGCCGTAGCCGCGCATAGCCTCGGTGATGAGGTAGGCCGGATGGGTCTCACCCGGATGGTAGAGCGACGTGGGGTGAAACTGTACGAACTCCATGTCCTTCACCGTGCCCTTGGCGCGATAGACCATGGCCTCGCCGTCGCCCGTAGCGATGATGGGATTGGTCGTCGTCTGATACACCGCTCCGCAACCGCCTGTACACATCAGCGTCACGCGGCTCAGATAGGTGTCCACCTTCTGGGTCTCCGGATTGAGCACGTAGGCTCCGTAGCATTCGATGTCGGGCGTGCGCCGCGTCACCTCAACGCCGAGGTGGTGCTGCGTGATGATCTCCACAGCGAAGTGGTTCTCCTTGATCTCGATGCGTGGATGGTTGCGGCAGGCTTCCATCAGGGCGCGCTGGATCTCGGCGCCCGTGTCGTCGGCATGGTGCAGGATGCGAAACTCGCTGTGGCCGCCCTCGCGGTGGAGGTCAAAACTGCCGTCCTCCTTGCGGTCAAACTGGGTGCCCCATTCGACCAGCTCCTGGATCTGTGCCGGCGCGTTGCGCACCACCTGCTCCACGGCTTTGCGGTCGGAGATATAGTCACCTGCTATCATGGTGTCCTTGATGTGCTTGTCAAAGTCATCTACGGCGAGGTTCGTCACCGAAGCCACACCGCCCTGCGCGAACGAGGTGTTGGCCTCGTCGAGCGTCGTCTTGCAAATCATGCAAACCCTTCCCTTGTGCGCCTTGGCTATCTTCAAGGCATAGCTCATTCCGGCGATACCAGCGCCGATGATCAGGAAATCGTATTTATGAATCATTTCTAAGCAAACAGTTGTGCTCCCTATGGGGAGCGGAATAACGTTTCGCCCGCAAAATTACTCATTTATTGGCAGATGGGCGAATGTTTCTCCCGATTTTTGTGCTTAGTTCCTTTGTGACGGCAGGAAGTTGCATGTTTTTTGAGAATTTATCGCCCAAGGCAAGGTGTAGATCTATTTTTCTTGGATCGAAATGGGAGTGGCTCCCCATTTTTTTCGTACCTTTGCAGTCGACTATGACAAGAGTATTTCATCATCGACTCACGCTGGGCGAACTGTGTGGCATCCTGCTCCTCGCCCTTGCCTCGCTCTATTGCTTTTGGTTCGGCACGTGGCCCATGGCTGTGCTTGGCGCGCTGCTTGTGGCCGTGGCCGTGCGGGGCATCGACCGTGGCATCCATACCGACTATGTCCTCGACGACGACCAACTGACCACGCAGAGCGGCAGGATAGGGCGCCAACGGGGACAGGCCATCCCCTTGCAGACCATCACGACGCTTCGCCGTATGCCCCGCCACCTGCTCACGGGCAGCTATGTGATGGTGGAGCATGGCGACCACAACATCAGTATCTTCACCCCGGAGAACGAAGCCTCGTTTGTCGAGGCAGTCGGCAAGCGTGTCTCTCTTGCCAAGAACACTTGCAAAGAAAAAGAAACAGAATCTTAATCTTAAAAACCTAAAAAAACAATGACAAGTATTCGTAGAAAACTTTTCTTCCTTCTGGCCGCCCTGTTGGCTCTGCCCATGCAGGCGCAGGTCAATCTCGTCTATGTTGATAGTGCCCGCGTGGCTCGCCTCCTGGCCGAGGACGCCGGGCTGGTGGCAGCACCCGTCGCCGAAGTGGCCGATACCGACACGGTTCCTTTGGCGGACCGTCCCGTCGTAGCCGATGGCGCCGATTTCGACCGCCTTTGGACCGATAGTTTTGCCGACCGCATGGCCGCCATCATCGAGGATCCATTGCTTCAAAGCACCCAAATGGCAGTGATGGTCTGGGACCTCAGTGCCGACCAGTGTGTCTATCGCTTCAACGAGGCCCAGCGGATGCGCCCGGCCTCCGTCCAGAAGTGTGTCACCGCCATCACGGCCCTCGACCGCCTCGGCGTGGACTATCAGTTTTCCACGCGCCTCTACTGCCGTGGCGACATCGACTCCACGGGCGTGCTCCACGGTTCACTCTATTGTGTCGGTGGCATGGACCCCCTCTTTGGCGACGCCAATATGCGCGCCTTCGTCCGTGCGCTGCGCGAAAAAGGCATCCGTCGTATCACGGGCGACCTGCTGGCCGACAAGTCAATGAAGGACGACAAACCGATGGGAGAGGGCTGGTGCTGGGACGACGACGATAGCAATCCGCCGCTCTCGCCCCTGCTCTACAACCGTCGCGACCGCTTCCTGGCCGAACTCTCTTCGCGCCTGCGAGCGGCAGGCATTGTCCTGGAGGGAACGCTGGGCGACGCCACGCTCCCCGCAGGATCCACGCTGCTGGCCGAGGAGACCCACGACCTCAAGCGGGTGTTGCAGCGGATGATGAAGAAGAGCGACAACCTCCATGCCGAGTCGGTCTTCTACCAGTTGGCCAAGAGCACAGGTGTGCGGCGTGCAGGTGCGCGCCAGGGCCGACAGGTGATCAACCAGGTGGTGCGTGCGGCAGGCCTTGATCCTGCGCAGTACTACGCGGCTGATGGTTGTGGCCTCTCGCTCTACAATTATGTCACGGCCGACCTCCTCGTCCACCTCTTGCGCCTCAACTACCATCACACGGAGGCCTACGAGGCCCTGCTTCCCACGCTGCCCATCGCCGGACGCGACGGCACGCTCCGCAAGCGGCTTCGTGGCACGGCGGCCGATAGCAATGTGCGGGCCAAGACGGGCACGGTGACGAGTGTCAAGACGCTTGCTGGATTCTGCACGGCCAGCAATGGCCACCGCCTGGCCTTCTGCATCCTCAACCAGGGGACCATCCGCGCCAGCCAGGCCAATGGACTGCAGGACCGCATCTGCCGGGCGATGTGTGAGTAGGACCGATAATAACTTTCAGAAACCATCAACCAAATACCCTATATATAATGACTAAGATCGTAGAAAGAATAGCCGCGCTCCGCCAGGTGATGGAGCGCGAGGGACTGGGGGCTTTCATCTTCCCCAGCACAGATGCACACAATAGTGAGTATGTCGCCGACCACTGGAAGGGCCGCGAGTGGATCTCAGGCTTCAATGGTTCGGCCGGCACGGTCGTCGTCACGATGGATGCTGCCGCGCTCTGGACCGACTCCCGCTACTTCCTTGCTGCCGAGGAACAACTCCGCGGCACGGGTATCATGCTGATGAAACTCAAGGTGGAGGGCACGCCGACGATCACCGCCTGGCTGGCCGAGCAACTCCGTGGGGCCTCCCATCCTGTGGTGGGTCTCGACGGATGGGTCAATGGCACGGACGAGGTGCAGAGGATGCAGGCCTTCTTCCAGGGCTACGATATCCAGGTGCGTACCGATTTCGACCCGCTCAACGAGATTTGGACGGACCGCCCCTCCATCCCGACGGCGAAGGTGGAGCTCCATCCCCTGGAGTTTGCTGGCGAGACGACGGAGAGCAAATTCGCCCGCATCCGTGAGTCGCTGCGCAGTTGTGATGCCGAGGCCATGCTCGTCTCAGCCCTCGACGATATTGCCTGGACTTTGAACCTGCGTGGCTCCGATGTCTATTGCAATCCTGTCTTCGTCTCCTACTTGATGATAGAGCAGGAAAGTGCCACGCTCTTTGTCAATGAGGAGAAACTCGACGACGCGGTGCGTCGCTACCTCTCCGACCTTGGCGTGGCGGTGCAGCCCTATGCTGCCGTGGCCGACTACCTGCGGTCTCATGCCTTCGAGGACGGTCTGCTGCTGGACAGTGTGAAGACTTGCTACTATCTCGCCTCCTGTGCCCTCGAGAAATCGGTGGTGAGGTTTGCCCCGTCGCCTATCCCCGTCATGAAGGCGGTCAAGAACGAAGCCGAGATAGCGGGTTACCGCCGTGCCATGACGCGCGACGGCGTGGCGATGGTGAAGTTCCTGCGCTGGCTTCAGCCTGCTGTGGAGGCAGGAGGACAGACGGAGATCTCCCTCGACAAGAAACTCACGGCCCTGCGTGCGGAACAAGACCTCTTCCGTGGCATTTCCTTCGATACCATTGTGGGCTATGAGGCCCATGGTGCCATCGTCCACTACGAGGCCACTCCCGAGACGGATATCCCCGTGGAGCCCCGTGGCTTGGTCTTGATCGACAGTGGCGCACAGTATCAGGACGGCACGACCGATATCACGCGCACGATAGCTTTGGGTCCTGTCACCGAAGAGCAGCGCCGCGTCTATACGCTGGTGCTCAAGGGCCATATCCAGTTGGAGTTGGCAAAGTTCCCCGATGGTTGCAGTGGCACGCAGATCGACGCCTTGGCACGCGAACCGCTATGGCGCGCGGGTCTCAACTACCTCCACGGCACGGGCCACGGCGTAGGTTCCTACCTCAATGTCCATGAGGGTCCCCACCAGGTGCGCATGGAGTATATGCCGGCTGCCCTGCGTGCGGGAATGACCGTCACCAACGAGCCGGGCATCTATTTGTCCGACCGCTTTGGTGTGCGCATCGAAAACACGTGCTTGATCAAGGATTATATGGAGACCGAACTGGGCCGCTTCTTGCAGATGGAGTCGCTGACGCTCTGTCCGATAGACCTTGCGCCCGTCGATTGTTCCCTCCTCACCGCCGAGGAGAAGCAGTGGCTCAACGACTACCACCAGATGGTCTGCGAGAAGCTCGCTCCCCATCTCGATGGCGAAGACTTGGCCTGGCTCCAGGATCATTGCAAGCCCATCGAGGCGTAACCTTAGGTCTAGTCTCAGAAACCATGGCAATGTTGTCTCGATTGCGACGTGGCGTGTTGTGGATGAGCCGGGCAAAGTATTGCCGTGGCTTCGGTATCCAGTCGCCCTGGGCCTACCGCTTCGTGCGCTATGTCGTCAATGAGCACTATCCCTACTATGCCTACGACGACCTCCGCCCCCTGTTCCCGCATCTCTCAAAGCGGGAACGGAGGGTCTGCGAACTCTACCTCCGTATCGCCAACCACCAGCAGGCCGACGAGGCCGTGCTGGTGGGCGATGTCTCGGAGGCCAAGCGGGCCTACCTTCATGCGGGTTGCCTCCGGATGGCGTTTTCTTCGATGGGGGAGGGGGCTTGCTCACTTACTGAGGATTCCTTCTCGCTGGCTGTCGTGGCCCACGGACAGGATATGGAGCAGCAGGTCTTGTCGCTCATCAACCGGGCCACAGATGCTTCCCTGCTCATCGTGGAGGGCATCCACCGCAATGGGGAGACCCGCCGCAGCTGGGCGCGCATCTTGCAGGACAAGCGCGTACGCGTCAGTTTCGACCTCTACTATTGTGGCCTTCTCTTCTTCGACAAGAAGAAGTATAAGCAGCACTATAAGATCAACTTTTAGTGCAAAAGGCTTCCGTGTGCCCCCAAGATTCGTGGCTATTTCTATGGATATAGGTAGTTATTCCTGCTTATATAGGTAGTTATTTCAACTTTGTTTGCAGTGTGTGCGAAAAAATACGCCATAGCGCTTGCAGTTCAAATAAAATATAGTATATTTGCACGCAAATTTTTATAAACTTAAAGACAGAAGACTATGTATTGGACTCTTGAATTGGCTTCAAAGCTGGAAGACGCGCCATGGCCCGCAACAAAGGATGAGCTGATAGACTATGCCACACGATCGGGCGTACCTCTGGAGGTGCTCGAGAACCTGCAGGAGATCGAGGACGAAGGAGAGGTTTATGAGGGTATAGAGGATATTTGGCCCGACTACCCCACCAAGGAGGACTTCCTCTTCAACGAGGACGAGTACTAATCGCTCATCGATTACGATTATCAGTATAAGATAATGGAAATGAGCCATATAGGTGATTTCTTCGGAAATTCCTATATGGCTTTTTGCCGTCTTTTTCCGCCAATTTTACCGTTCTAATGGCCTTATTTTACATAATTAAATGATCAATAATCGGTATATCCTGAAATTCTTTCTTTTCTGATCGGTTAATTTCATCTTTTCTTCTCTTATTATTCTCCTTACTTCATACTAAAATCATCTGAAGTTTATAAAAAAGGAGTGATATGATAAACTTTTCTACTATCTTCGCGTACATAGTGCCATAATTAATAAAAAGGTATTTTAATATGGGAAGAATTTCAAGACTTTATCCGAAAGGACGATTGAGACTGCGTATACCAAAGATGGTGCAGTCTGGTAAAAAGTATCCATTGTATATAGAATACAATTGGCATGCTGATTCTATTCGTAAATCAACTGGTATAAGTGTGTCAGTAAAGGAATGGAATGAGAAAGGCTATTGCGGTATTGGTGAAATACGTGCCACGACTGATATTGACTATAAGTATTATAATCATGCTCTTCATAAGCGTATCGAAGACATAGATGTGAAGATACATAAGTATTATGAAATGCATCAACATATTACTTGTGATGTGATTCGATCTTTTCTCGAAGACAATGACAATGCTTTGCGACCTGATGAAGGAAAAGACTTCATAGAGTTTGCTAAAGAGTTGATGGAAAAACGTTATGAGAAAGGTAAGATAGGTTTCAGTACTTGCAAGAATGGTATTTCATATCTCAATCAGTTTGAGGAATACCTGTTGCTTGAACACAAAGGTACACATGGTGAGCATAAGGAATTCATTTATGTCTCAGATATTAGTGAAGACTTATTGCTTGACTTCCGTAAGTATCGACTCTTGGCAAAAAAGAAAGCAACAACAGTCAACAAGACTCTATGTCCGATTCTTCAGGCGTGTGAATATGCTTGTCAGTTAGGTTATATCTCTCATCAGCTTAATGCATCTCTCCAGGACTTGTATATGAAAGAAGAGGACCGGCTTGATGAAGAAGAGAGGAATATCAAGTATCTCACTGAAGAGAGACTTGCTGAGTTAGTTTCCGTTTATAATACCATCGAACAACCTCGACGAAAAGAGTTTTTGGAGATGTGGCTGTTTGCCTTCCATGCTTGCGGTATGCGAATGGTTGATGTGATGACGCTCCGATGGAAAGACATTGATTTCAACAAGAATTTCATCAGTAAAATACAAGTCAAGACGAGAAACCGTAACACCATACCTTTGAGTGAACCACTCATTCGTATTCTTGAAAAATGGAAGGGTAGAAACAAAGTCTTTGTTTTTGATCTATTGCCAGAGAACTTCGATATAAATGACCATGAGGCGATATACCGTCGTAGAAATTCCTGGAATAATACCATCAATACTTCGCTTCGCTGTATATCTCATGATTTAAAATGGAATCAAGACTTGACTTTCCATGTATCAAGACACACTTGGGCAGTTTTAGCGCTTGCACACGGAGCTGAAATCAGTGAGATAAGCAGATTGTCAGGTCACGCTTCAACAGGCGTCACAGAGCGAGTTTATGCAGAATTCTTGCCAGACAACCTTGCGACTGTAGTAAGCAAACTTGGCTTCTGCTTCATTCCTGATATGAATGCCAAACAAAAGAAGGTAGTATCACGCTAAACAGAGTGATACCACCTTCGATCAAATTTGTAGCCTTTATAGTCGAAACTATCAGAATATCTTGTAGTCCTTGCCAGTAAGATTAGAAATTGGCTTGAATAAACGCAATAGAATGAGCCCTATCACGATAAATGCTATTCTGACTATTACTGAACCACCCATAGTAAAACCGTGCCATACGAGGAAAATGGGTGAGCACATGAGGGCTACGATGATTAGGCACATTAGAGCTGCTAGAAATGTTTTTGGTCCCATACGTCAATAATCTAATGGAGCTATGAAATGATCATCAGGCAGGTCGTGAAAATACTTGCCATCTGCATCATTAGTCACATATGTTTCGTTTTCTGGATCTTCTGTAGCGAAATAGATTTCCAAATCCTTGAAACGATTTTTGAGAAGAACGCGGAAGTCAGTAATCAATGCGAGTTCTTCCGCTTCTATATAGAGAAAGCCTTCTGAAAGTTCGCATTTCTTGATATTACCACAGAGATTGCAAGTCCCATAGTCCACACCAAGAGCTAAGATGATGTTTCCTTCCCAATCATCGGCCTCGTCTTCTTCCATAGCAGGGCGTTCTTTCTGTATGAAAGTCTGATAGAGGTCATATATCTCTTGCAACTCTTCTTGTTTTCCCACAATGTGGTAGCGTACTTTTATATTATGCATTTGGGATGCAAAGATAGCTAAATCTGATACTATGTCTTGTCAATCGATTTCACTACTGTCCAATAAAAAAGGGCAATTCGATCTTTGAAACAGTTGAATTATAGTCTTTTATGCAGTATTTTGCAATGAAACGGACTTGATTTTGTACAATAGTTCGTTAATAATTCAATAATGTGCTAAGCAGCTATACGCTGTAAGCACGAGAGATCTTTGAAAATCTTGCTAATTAAAGTTCGGTTCGGGGTGTACCCGCTTGCTTTAAAAATTCGTTTCACCAGATAAATGTTGGTCATCAGTGACTTGAATGAAGACATAGAATATTCCATTCCCATCTCCTTCATAGTTACCTTGGCAACATTTAGTGATGTGAACGAAGCATTGAAAGCAAAATCGAGTTTCCACTTATCGCGAGCCTGGCAGTCCATAAGACCAGTATAGCCTTTGGCGTCACGAAAGCAAAATTCGATCTGAAACCTGGTTCTATAATAAAGAAGTACCTCTTCACCCGAAAGTGAGGTGTCTGTAGAGAAGAATAGTTTCTTCTTGCCATTCGGCATCTGCCAGATGACAAGTCTAACTTTACACTTGAGTGCCTTGGAATAGGCAATCAAAGTATAAGCTGTTCCTTCTATATCTTTCATCTCCATCTTCTCCATTCGAGTGAGGTCAAGATTCTTCATATCAATCTTGCCATCCTTGGTCTTGGGGCGATCACGTTTTCCTGTACGTGGACCAGTATAGACATAAAAGAGACAAGCATTGTCACGAAAGCGGCTTATCAAAGAGAAACCTTCTTTCTTTATCCCATTAACAAATGTACTTGTAGAGAAGTAAGCATCTGCAACTATGAGGGTTGAGAGTTTAAGAAGTTCCTTGCGGTAACGCTTAATGACGCTGATATAGAAATCTACCATAGTCTTGTTTCTAAGACTCAGTTCTTTATTATTTAGCGACTGGTGGGCTCTTAACATCATGCAGTCTTTGGTATCAATATCAATGAGTCCAATACCCATGATTTCGAGACCATGTTTAACAGACTGAGCACATCCTGACCAAAAACGACCGATATGTGGTGTTTTCTTGCCAGCTTTACTGATGTAGCTGGGATCAATGGCAATAGCCCATCTTCCCTGTTTACCCAAGAAGCGCTTGGCAAGTGAGACATTAAGTTTGAGCCAATCAATGCACTTCGACTTTTTCAAGCCGAATGCGTTGCGATAGGTTTGCTCAACATGCAAGCCATACCTCCCCATTTGGGTGAAATTTATCTTTCTTGGTATTACCATGAACAAAATTATCACCTCGATGAGTATTTTCTCGAAACTTTTTGTTATCTTTGCAGCTGAATCTTCAACTGCATCTTTAAAGATATCCATATATTGGTCAAGTCCTGTATTCATGTAATATTGTATTTGTCGTGATCTACAAAGTTACTGAAAATCAGCGACTTGACCAACTTTTTACAGTTAAGTTTTCATAAGCATTTCTTAATATAAGTTATTGATTTACAGACGATTAAATATTAATTTAACGCAGTATTGATTAATAAAGAATATACTACCGCTGATATATGCGCAACAAATTGTGACGCTTGTGGTTCATTTCCCTTGAAATCCTTAACAAATACAGCTAAGGTATAGCAGACCTTATTAGGCAGACATATATAGGCTACATCATTCTGAGCTGCAAGAATACCATTTTCATTGACATAACCAGAACCTGTCTTATGTGCTATTACAACCCCTTCTTTATCAAGAAGTGGAGCTACTATCCTATCTATACCTGTTTTACATTCTTTCAATGCATTCTTAATGAAATCTTGTTTCTCATTACTGATAAGACTTTCTGTAAACAAACGATTCATCAACATTGCAGCACCAAGAGGAGATGTGTAATTAGAGTAAGCTTTGTCATGGTCAGCGGACATTTCCTCTTCTGTATAAGCTATCTGAAAACTCGAATGTGGTATGAGTTTCGCTATAAAACTGTCTGTTTGTGCAGTATTGAGCATATTCTTAAACATGATATTGCTTGCATTATTGTCGCTCTGGGAAAGAGTATAGCGCAACAGATCTCTTACTGTCAACGATATAACTGGTGCTGAATAATCTTTCATCATAGGGCTCCATGTCTTTGGATCAAGTTTTTCCCTATTTATCTTTACCAAGGTATCAAGGGAAAGGCCTTTTTTGTCAAAATCATTGCAAAGAGCTAATGCCTGATGAACCTTAAATACACTCATCATAGGATAAATGCTTTTATTATTAACACTAACCGTATCTGTGTTATTAATAATAACCGCCACACCAATTTCACCAGGACAAGCCGAGACAATCTGAGAAATGCTATCAGTCAAAACATCTGTTAATGGAGGATTCGCGCTACCTTTTGTAGCTGATTTATGGGACAATGAGAACACCAAGATGAAGATGCAAACTAAAGCTATACACAAAACTACGATTTGCTTTTTTCTGTTTTTTTTCATGTTTCTTAATTCCGCAACACTATATTTAACATTATTTATAAGTGCCTGAGCAACAAAAAGTTACCCAGGATTTTGCCATGTCAGAATTTTCACTTACCTTAGTGTTGCGAAAAGAAGACAAGCAAAACTCTAATATGACATGGCAAAGGTACAAATAAAATCTGAGAAACTCACTCCTTTTGGAGGAATTTTTTCTATTATGGAGCAATTTGATGCTCTTTTAGCTCAAACCATAGATTCCACCTTGGGATTGAGATGCACTATGTTTGGTTATCAATATAGCGAAATTCTACGCTCTCTGATGTGCGTATATCTTTGTGGCGGCTCATGTATTGAGGATGTTACAACTCACTTGATGAAACATTTGTCTCTTCATCCAACTGAAATCAACGGTATTGAATTTGAGCTGAATTCCATCCTTGTTGAGAAATGGAAAGGAAAACCGTATCGTCTTGTCATACAGAGACAAAGGCGAATAGAGGGAGACCTTGACATTTGGGAAGGCGAATATACCTACAGATGTATACTGACTAACGATTACAAGTCGAGTGCAAGAGACATTGTGGAATTCTACAATCTTCGTGGTGGCAAGGAACGCATCTTCGATGACATGAACAATGGCTTTGGCTGGAATCGGTTGCCAAAATCGTTCATGGCACAGAATACTGTATTCCTGCTTATGACAGCTCTCATCAGAAACTTCTACAAAGCTATTATGCAGAGATTGAAAACCCATGAATTTGGATTGCGTGCCACCAGCAGAATCAAGACCTTTGTGTTCAAGTTCATCTCTGTTCCTGCAAAATGGATTAAGACGTCACGTAGGCATGTATTGAACATTTATTCAGACAACTATGCTTATGCCAACCTGTTCAAGACAGACTTTGGTTAAAGGCCATGCTTTTCTGGTTAAACCGGCGTATTACCTCAAGTCGCTTTATGGGGTAAGGGAATTTTGTGTTTACGACGTTTCTGTTATGCCCAAGGAATATCTACAATAAAAGAATTTTGGTCGTTTTACAAGTAAATTCCCACTAAACCCTATAGGTTGCGGATTTGAGGTAAAGAAGGTTACACAAAAGAACAAATAGCGAAACTTATGTTTATAAATGGTCGTCATCGTAAGACTTCTGACTATTCTCTATATTGGCGAGCCGGAAACTCCATTGTCGTGCAGGTCTTGTCCGCAGTCTTTACTGCAATAATCAAGCAGTATCCAGATTCATTCGGAGAATTTGCCTGTATGTCTCTTAAAGAGTGAAAAACTGCCACGAAAAAAGAGTATCAACGTCGATATTATGCCAGTCATAAGGAAGAACTACAACGCAAGAGCCGTGAGTACCACAGACAGCTAAGAGTGAATAAAAATAAGTGATTGTGGAAAATATTTGCAAAGTTTTCTACATAAAAAAAGTTAATTAAATCGGCGGGGGGTTACACATATCGCTGATTTTTTGTATTTTTGCACCATTAAAGAAAGAAAACGATATGGCAGAAATAGCAAACCGTATATACGAGACAAGTGAAGGGCAGATTCTCTTCATCTCAGACTTCTCTGACATCAATGATAATGAGAAGGTGGTAAGTCGTGCACTTTCTGTAGAAGAAAAAAAGGGAAATATAGTTCGATTAGCTAATGGGGTTTATCTTCGCCCTAAGAATACCCGATTTGGGATAGTCTATCCATCAATAGATGAAATGGTGATGGCTATAGCCCAGCGAGATAAGGTACAAATACAACCTTCAGGAGTTACAGCGCTCAACAAACTTGGACTCTCAACACAGGTGCCTACAAAATATACTTATCTGACATCGGGAAGTGGAAGAGTCTTGACTCTTGGAAATCGGACTATAGAGTTGAAGAGAAGTGTTCCTAAGAACTTTGCTTTTCAGACAGTGTTGGCAGCGCTTCTTGTACAAGCTCTTAGAACATTAGGACAAAAGAATGTAGGTAATCAAGAACTCTCTACCATAAGAAAATTGGTCAATGAAGAGGAACATAAAGACTTGTTTGTACAAGACCTTACTCTCATGCCAGTATGGATGAGAAAGCTGATAACTGATATAATAGATAAAAACGAGCATTATGACACTTTGGTTAAATCACACAATAGATGAACGAATAGCAATGTTGCAACGTGCAGAAGAGAAGTTTCGTATTAATCAGGTTGCAATTGAAAAGGACTGGTGGGTAACTGTGGTGCTCAACGCTCTTTTCAAATGTTCATGTGCAGATCAACTCATCTTTAAGGGAGGTACAAGTCTCAGTAAAGGATGGAATTTGATAGAAAGATTCAGTGAGGATATAGACTTATCTGTAAGCCATGAATTCTTCGGTATAGAGAAGACGACAAAGAATCAGCGTGAAAAACTTCGCAAGAAGGCACGTAGGTATTTTCTTGATACAGTTTCAGCAGAGTTGGATGAAAATCTAAAGAAACTTGGTGTGGAAGGATACCATATAGAAAATGTAGTAGAGGAAATTGATGAGGATGGTAAGGCAAGTCCCGTTGCAAGTGATAAGGATCCATCTGTCATTCTCGTTCATTATGAGTCTATGCTTGGTCATACGATAGAGTATATTCCGCCAAGAGTTAAGATAGAGATTAGTTGCTTGTCTATGAATGAACCTACGGAAGACCGTTTGATTTCATCATATATTGAGCAGACTTTCCCTGGAGAAGATGCGGCGGCTACAGCTACGGTCAGAACAGTTGTGCCTACTCGAACATTCCTAGAGAAGGCATTCCTGCTATGCGAGGAATTTCAGAAACAGACTCCTCGTCATGTCCGAATGTCTAGACATCTTTATGATCTCGAACGCTTGATGGATACAGAATTTGGCAAACAAGCCCTGCAGGATATTGATTTGTATGAGCGTATAGTTAAGCATCGTTCCATATACTATGCTGTTGGGTATGTAGATTATTCTAAGTTGATGCCTAGTGAGATTGATTTCGTTCCTAGGCAAGAGTTGGTGAAGGATTGGGAAGGTGATTATGCAGAGATGTGTAACCACTTTATCTATGGTCAGACTTTATCTTTCGAAAAACTTTTAAAGCGAATCAAGGAGTTGCAAGATAGGTTTAGAAAAGCCTTTTAGCGACTTTTACTCCTTAATAAAATGTTCAATATAAAAGTTGGAAGACTATAAGCACTTGGTATTCTGCCCTAATGTTCCTCTTCAACGAGGACGAGTACTAATCGCTCACAAGCTGACTTTCTTTATCTCAGCTCGAAGCATTGAATATAAGCGGTATGGGAATTTCGCAGCAAGATTCCCATACCGCTTTTTGGCCTTTATCGCCAGGCAAGCTGCTTACTATAGATAGCATGTTGGCATAGATTAATAGCGTGATCATACTACTGTTCGTCCTGTAGCAACAGGGCAAGTGATGACTTGATTTAGGTCAAAAATGGGCGATTTCCTACCCAAATCTCCCTTCTTGATATAGATTTGGGTAGAAAATCGCGTATTTTTTCTTTTTGCTGCCATAAAAACGCTACCTTTGCCAAGGTTAATAGATAAACGGTATGGGCATGAGAAGCAAACTTGTTGGTAGAGAGCGAGAGTGTCAAGAACTCCACAGAGTGATGGAGTCCGATCGTTCTGAATTTGTCATAGTGTATGGTCGGCGAAGAGTGGGCAAGACTTTTCTTGTGGATCAATACTATCAGGGACAATACGACTTCACGTTTGTCGGAGGCCATAATCTATCGCGCCAAAGACAACTTACGAGTTTTGCGCGAGCATTGAAAAAGTTCTCTGGCACGAAACCTGATAAGTTTTCCGATTGGTTCGACGCATTCGATGCGCTTGAAGAATACCTTGAGTCGCTCGATGCCAACAGAAAAAAAGTGGTTTTTATAGACGAAATGCCTTGGATAGACACACAGAAGTCTGATTTTGTTGCGGCATTGGAGAACTTCTGGAATGGCTGGGCTGCTCGTCGTAGTGATATTGTGTTTATTGCCAGCGGATCGGCTACCTCATGGATGGTGGACAATCTGATAGAAAATCAAGGGGGACTGCATGCTCGCATTACAAGCAGTATTTATGTCCGACCTTTCACTTTGCATGAGACAGAGGCGTATCTTCTGAGAAAACACTGCAAATGGGATAGATACCAAATATTGCAGTGTTACATGGTGTTTGGTGGCATCCCGTTTTACTTAAGTCTCATCAATGCAAAAGAAAGTCTCGTGCAGAATGTCGATAGACTGTTCTTTGCCCAAGGAGGTATTATGCGAAGCGAGTTCGACGAACTCTACAATGCTTTGTTTTCAAACGCCGACTTATATATCAGTGTGGTGAAGGGTTTGGCTGCCCATCATGATGGAATGTCTCGTGAGGAAATATCCAAGGCTACAGGGATCACTGGTGGAACTCTCACGCGTGTACTGACCAATCTTGAACGATGCGACTTCATTTCCCGAAATCAGAATTTCGCTCATAAGGTGAAAGATACCATCTATCGTTTGGTGGATTTCTATACTTTGTTTTATTATAAGTTCATCTTGCCCGATGTTTCGGGCGACGAACAATGGTGGAGTCATCATTTTGAGTCGCGTCAAGTTTCTACGTGGCAGGGACTTACATTTGAGATAGTATGCCTTATGCACACGGACAGCATCAAGCGTGCCTTGGGTATTTCGGGGATGGCGACCGAAGTCTCATCATGGCGCAAGGCAGCAACTGATGGGCAAAATGGTGGACAGATCGATTTGGTCATCAAACGTGCTGACCGCATCATCCATTTGTGCGAGATGAAATTCAGCAAATCGCAATACCGCATAACGGAGGCATACGAACAGTTGCTAAGGCAGCGCTTAGAACTTTTCCAAAGCTCTACCAAGACCAAGTTCTCTTTGGTCATCACCTTTGTTACAACCTATGGCATCGCTGACGGGCTGCATCATAGTTTGGTGCATAGTGAAGTTACGATGGAGCAACTTTTCATATAAGGAATATCCCTTATCAGCATGTTCTGTTGAAGCAACACGGACTGTCCTATCACGCCATTTTTTGGATGAGCCTAAAAAAAGCAACCTATAAGTTGCATGTGTCGTTTTAAATAGCTCGCAATAAAAAAGCGGAGCGAAAACTGTGGGAGGGCTGAGCCCCGACCCGTAGTCTCTCTCCGCTTTCGTTGTTCCATTGCTGGGCAATGGGCGTCTATGTGTGTGCTTTTCTTAGAAATCGAGGTTTACGCCGACACCAAACACCTTGTTGGTGCGGGTGAACTGGTCGGTATTGTGGGCCGTGGCCGACATGCCGGCTGCGCTATACTCCTGGTCATACTCCTTGTCGAAGGTCTCATAGTTGGTCCAGAAATAACTGGCCTCCACCGTGACTTTCGGGGCGACGCGCACCTTTGCGCCAAAGCCATAGGAGTAGCTGCTCGTCGTGAATGACATGTCCGAGAGGTAACTGCCGTCGCCGAGACCATATTTCGTGCGCTGCATTCCCGCACTCACCGTGAGGGCGTCCGAAATGTCATACTCCGATCCCAAGGCCCACTCCCAGGTGTTGCTGCTGAGCAACTTCTGCTTGTCCTTGTCCATGCGGGCGTCCTTGTCGAAGTAGTAGTGGTAGCTCGCCATCACACGCCAGGTCGGCAGTATCTCGTAGCAACCACCCACGGTGAGGATGCCCGGGATGTCGTTGGGCGTGTTCACACCGTCGGCGAAGAGGCCCGTATCGTCCACCTTCGTGTCGTTTTCGATGTTGAGATGTGTCGTGAACTCCAGGCGCGCGCCGAGGTTGAGTTTGCCCCAGCGGTAGTCGATACCGATGATCGGCGTGATACCCCATCCGCGCTGCGTGCAGTCGAGGTTGCGGTCAGCCACCTGACTCCGCACGCCACCAATGGCCTGCGCGCCACCCTGCGCCAGTTGCGCACCCTTCGTGAGTTGCTCAGCAGCGGCAGCATACTGCTGTGCGGCCTGCTCGTTGCCAGCGAGCGTTGCCTCTTGGGCCAAGCGAGTATAGTTGCTGGCCTGCTCCTGATAGGAGAGCGCCTGATTGGCCAGGGCGTCCGCCTTGGTGCCGAGGTAGCTATAGAGGTTTTCGTTTTGGCCGTTGATGTTCACGGTGATGTTGGAAATGCTTCCCTCATACTTGTTGTAGATGTAGTTGAAGCGGAAACCGCCATAGACAGCCAGATTCTCATTGACCTTGTAGGTGGAACCAAACTGGAATCCGAAGACGTACTGCTGACCGTGAATGTAGCTCTCTACGGAGTAGCCCGGCGTGTTGCTTCCCAGTCCGAGGTCGATGCCATACTGCTGCTGGTAGGTGTTGTTGGCCAACTGCAGGATGGAGGGCAGCAGGGCCACCTGGCGCTCGAAGGATCCGAGACCGCGGTTGAAGGTACACTTACCGCCACCGCCCACCAGGCCGAAGGCAAACTGAAATCCCCACTTGTCGTAGTTCAGGGCTGCCTGTACCGAAGGTACGAACGGAGCAGAAGCTTCACCCTTGAAACTTTTGATGCCGTTGGCATCGCCTCCGTTGAGGCTCAGCGGATGGGCGTAGGGCGACTGCATCCATTGTTCGTCGGTCATGGGGAGGCCAGCAGGTTTGAGGAGCGTCATGCCGCTACGGATGGTACGCGTCTGTGAGGCGCTCTGACCACCGAGGGAGAGATGGAGGCCCTTACCCAAAAAGGCCACGCCGGCAGGATTGGAATAGACTCCATCGATAGCAATCACACCATCACGGGCGAAGTTGCGACCGAAGATGAAGCTCTGGTTGGTGTTGGTCAGAAGACCACCCGCGAAGACGGCGGTCTGCGAAAGCATTGCCATCGCAATGCATGCAAGTTTCTTTCTTTGCATTCGTTATTTTACGTTCGTTGGTGAAAAACGGGTGCAAAGGTATGTAGATTGTTCTGTACTTCCAAATTTTTGGTTATTTTTTCTGTTTTCTCCTGCATTTTTCTGTTCCTCTTACCCCTTTTCAGTCCAAGAAAGGGGTGAGAAGCAGGGTTGTTTAGAAAAAGACAGTAGGGTAGGGGCAGCTTTACGGTCCTGTTGTGTTGTTATTTGTTGTTTCCCTTTCAGCAGGTGTTTGTGTTGTTATATATTGTACTTGTTGTTTTAGTTGTTTTCCCTTATTAGCAAGTTGTTTTCCCTTTTGTCTCCTATTGTAGTAAGGGAGGGGGATAAAACAAAAAAAATCCAAGTTGAAAAAATCAACTTGGACTTCGAAGTAGTTGGGATACCCGGACTCGAACCAGGAATGACAGGACCAGAATCTGTAGTGTTACCATTACACCATATCCCATTGTTTTTAGCAACCGTCATTGCTTGATTGCGAGTGCAAAGGTACGCATTATTTTCTTTCCACCAAAACTTTTTCCCACTTTTTTCTGTCTTTTTTCAAAAAAAACCTCCGAGACCGCCCAAAAGACCGTCTCGGAGGCCCAAAATAGGGATTTCAGCACCCTTCGAAGCTACTTTTTCCCGTGGCGTTCCAAAAACTGCTGATACTGGTTCTCGTAGCCATTATAGACGTTGATATCCACATCTCCGCGGATTCCCCTCACCCTTCCGTCCGGTGACAGTTGCCAGTAGGTCAGTTTGAAGTGAGGCATGTACTCGCCATAGCGCGCTATCCAGACAAAATAGTTGTCGCCCAGGTCGGGAGCCAGCGGCATGTGTTTCAGCGCAAACGACTGACTGATGTAGAGGATCGGATAGACCTTCCACTCCCGTTGCACCTCCTGCAGCCAGGCCCGCACCTGCCGAAACATCACCTCCGCTCCGCCCGCCTGGCTGATCTGCCAGTCCGTGGGCTCCACGTCGAGCACGGGCGGCAAATCCCCCTTGCGGTAGTGGCTCTTCTCCAGGAAATGGCGGGCCTGCGCCTTGCCCCCCGACGTGAGCGAGAAGAAATGGTAGGTGCCCGTCCTGATTCCCGCCTTGCGCGCGTCGCGGTAGTCGTCATCGTAGTAGGCGTTGAAGACCGTGCAGCCCTCCGTCGATTTCACATAGGCGAAGGAGACCGGATAATCGACTTTCCCCCTTACCCGCTTGTCGCTCAGCGTGCCGAGATGGGTGATGCGCAGGCGGTCCCAGTCGATGGGGTAGCATTTTCCGTCCCGCTCGTGTTGGTGGCGCGACACGTCGATGCCGTAGATGCGCTCCTTGTTGTAGGTCAGTTTTTCCCCTTTGAAGACGCCCTTGCGCCATTCTCCCGCCTGCAAGTACTGGCGCGGAGCGATATAGAATCCGAACCCGTCGGGCAGTCCCGCCTCGAAATGGCCCTCGTAGTATTCCCCTTGGTTTCCCCAGCGCCGTCCGTAGCCGCTCGGCCGCTTCAGCGAGTCGAGCTGGCCGGTATAGGTGCCGATCGAGTCGCGGATCGTGCGGTCGTCGTGCTTGCCCACCTTCTTCTTGCTGGGCTTCGCCTGGCGCTGGGCGATGGCCTCCTTGCCGTCGCCGATACCCATGTGGGTCACGACCCCCACGGGCGTATGGTGGCGGGGCAGTTGCACGACCACATAGCCGTCCTCCTCGTCGCTCCATAGCTCACACTCCTTATTATATATACGCTTCCCCTGAGCCGCCCGGACCAGTTTGTAGCGTATCACGCGCCGCAGACTGAGCCGCTCGCCGGGCTGGATGGCAAGCAGATGCTTCGCTACCGTGCGCAGCGAATCGATGCGGTGGTCGATCCCCACCGAGTAGGTGGCGATGGCCCCATAGCCGTAGTCCTGCACGTTGTGCGTCCGCCGATAGTAGTGGAGCTCGTTCTGCTGCGTCTGCAGACTGGCCAGTTCGTTTTCGATGCGCTCTGCCTGGCGTCGCACTACCGTGTGGAGGTCTTGGCTCCCGCTGTCCACCAGTTGCGAGGAGGCGGGGGCAGCCTTCGTGACGATGCGTCCGTGGCAGGAGGGAAACCTTCGGAAGCGGTTCACCCAGTAGCCTGCCGATAGCTGCACGTGGGCCGCGGGTTGCAGGGTGTCCGTGCTGATATTCGTCAGGGCCGTGTCGCCCTCGATCTCGCCGACCGTCAGTACCACGCCGCTGTCGTTGCGCAGCTCATACCACGATCTCACCTCCACCACCAGTTCGTTGCGGTGCACCTCCGCGTCCGAGACGGGCGTCAGTTGCCAGATGATGACGGCGATCACGGCCATCAGAACCACCGATCCCCAGGTCCGCTTGCTCCGCAGCCGTCTGCCGAAGCTGCTCCGGGGGCGGTGCTCCTTTTCCTTGTCTTGTTCCTTGTTCTGTTCCTTGTCTTGTTCCATTGTGTTGGTTGAAGAAGATCGTAGTCCGTAGTCCCAGTTCCATCCGTTGGAGACCCCGGTTGGGCTATTCTGTTGGATGCGCCCGTTGGATCATGCCTTCGGCGTCTCCTGTGCCCACGCGATCTCGCCCGAACCGTAGCAGCGGTGGTGCGCCTGGTCATAGACCACACAAAACTGGCCCGGGGCCACCCCGTGGATCGGGTCGTCAGAGTGGACCATCATCCTTCCGTCGGACAGCGTCTCCACCGTGGCGCAGTGGAATTCGGGTGTATGGCGGATCTTGAACGTGATGCGGTCGGGCACGCTCGTCACGCCCTCC
>ULTR01086739.1_pt1 | contig 24009 bp, 10 predicted proteins | sample 1957781 | NCBI WGS metagenome assembly ULTR01 (sample SAMEA4835739, study PRJEB28245) | human gut metagenome | biome: gut microbiome; material: fecal sample | place: Denmark | collected 2008 | reverse complement strand
CTACCCGCATTGGCGGGGGGGGACCATCCTGGAGTGGTTTCTGCATTACCTTGCCTTGGGAGCTTTATCGTCAGTATGGAGATGTACGTATTCTTTCGGAAAGTTTTCCCACTATTCAGCGCTGGCTTTCTTTTGTAGAAACGAAGTCGCAGGATGACATGCTGGTACGTTGGGGAGGTAAATGGAGTTTCCTGGGTGACTGGCTTTGGCCGGATGCATGGTCGGAAAGGTCGGCTATGGAGAAACAGGGAAAAGCACTTGGAGATACTCGGGAAACTTTATTCTTTAATAATTGTCACTGGATTTACAGTCTTGAAACTGCCGCACAGATTGCCGATGTGTTGGGAAATAGAGCAGCAGCTTCCGCTTATCGGAACCGGGCATCCAAAGTGCGTAAGGCGGTGCATGCTACTTTCTTCAATTCGAACGATAATAGCTACGTGAATGGCTATCCTTCTTATCTTGCTATTGCACTGATGGTTGATTTACCCCCGAAGCATTTGCAGGCAAAAGTCTGGAAACGTCTTGAGCAGGAAGTGCTGGTAAAGCGTAAAGGGCATTTCTGGGGAGGCATTACTGCCGGTTCGTTCCTGTTGCATACTTTATTAGATAATCATCGTAATGATTTGATTTTTGAGATGGCTACTAAAGAAGATTTTCCCGGCTGGGGAGATATGTTGAAGCATGGCAACGGTACGTTCTTTGAAGATTGGCAATGTCGTGGTTCGGGTTTGCATAGTTCCTATTTGTATATCGGTAGTTGGTTTATTGAGGCTTTAGGAGGTATCCGCCGTCCGGAGGCTGGTTATAAGGAGTTTTCCATTGAGCCTTGGATTACAAAAGGCGGTCCAAAGCAAGTACGTTCATACTACAACTCGCTGTATGGGAAAATAGTCTCTGACTGGACGTTGGAAGCCGGTGTGCTGAAAATGGAAATCACCATACCGGCTAATACTACTGCTGTCCTGAAATTATCCGGCATTCATCCTGCTACTTTAAAGGAAGGAGAAACTTCATGGAAAGAGGCGGAAGGAGTCAGCCTGTATTCACAAAAAAGGAATGCTCTATCACTTGCATTGCAGTCAGGTACTTATAGATTCTCGGTGGTGATGGATGAAGGCAGGTAATTGCACTTGCACTTCATCCTTCAATTTCTGCACTTCATCGGAAATACATCATTTCGTAACCGGATATGGATGATAATCTGTAATTTTACGGCAGATTCCTATAAATTGAGTGCCGGATGATGAAATACCTGTTAGTAGAAGACGAACGTTTCGCTTACGAAGAGATGAAGCGGATGATGGAGAAGTTACGCCCCGATTATCAGTTGGAGGCATGGACAGCCACTGTGGAGCAGACCGTACAATTTCTGAAACATCATCCGGTAGATCTGATGTTGCTGGATATCCGGTTGACTGATGGAAACAGTTTCGACATTTTTGAGCAGATACAGGTCACGACGCCTGTTATTTTTACTACTGCCTATGATGAGCATGCCATACAGGCATTCAAGGTGAATAGTGTGGACTATCTGCTGAAGCCTGTAGAGGAAGATGATTTGCTGGCGGCATTGAGAAAATTTGAACAGTTCAGGGTTGTGCAACCTCCCGTTACCGATTACAGGAAACTGGAAGAAGCATTGATGAGTAATTGTAAAAAGAACCGTTTCCTTATCCAGAAAGGGGATGCGTATCATTATGTGGAGACTTCAGATATCGCTTTCTTCTACAGTGAAGAAAAAGTAGTCTTTCTGCACACCTTTTCAGATAAACGCTATATTGTGGACTATACTTTGGAACAGATAGAGCAACTGCTGGATGAAAGGACTTTCTTCCGTGTTTCCCGCAATTGCATTGCTAATATCAATTCTATCCGTAAGATATCCAAGTACTTCAACAGTCGGTTGAAGTTGAGCTTCCAGCCTGAATGTCCGCACGAGGTTTTAATCAGTCGTGTGCGGGTTCCTGATTTTCTGAAGTGGGTGGATGGTGTGCTTTAAAATACATTTGGGGATGAAGAATAAATGGTATATCCTGCTTTTTATAGTGCTCATTGCAATTTCTTTGTTTGCATTCCAGTATGTGGCGGAGCTTCTTTCTGACGCTCCCCGGAGCTTAAGTTTGGAAACACAGTATCTGCTCAATTTACCTGCCTGCATCTTTGTGGGGATTGTTGACTTTCTCATCATTGTTATTGTCCATAAGAGGCTGGACAACATTAACAATACAATGAGAATCTTTATCGATTTATTGTTGGCATCCGTATGGGTGAGTTGCTTCGGCATAGCGGCAAATTATATCCTGTCCATTATTCTGGAGGAACCTTGGCCGGAAGATTATGCTCTGCTGAAAATGTCTCTGCCGGTAGTACTTTGGAATAGTATGATTGTTCTTCTGATTGAGATATTCTTTTATCAGCAAAGCCAAATGGAAGCAGAGAAGAAACTGGCTATTATAGAGAAAGAGAAGATTCAGTATCAGTATGAAACCTTGAAAGCCCAGATAAACCCGCATTTCCTGTTCAATAGTCTGAATGTGCTATCTTCACTGGCCTATAGTGATGCGGAAAAGACCAATCTGTTTGCTAAAAAGCTGTCAGGTGTCTACCGTTATCTGTTGTTGACAAACAATCGTCCGATGGTTACTTTGAAGGAAGAACTGGCTTTTCTGGAAAGTTATGTATTTCTGGAGAAGATTCGCTTTGAAGATACATTGTTCATCGAGATAGACGAATATGATTTGTATGGAACCAGATTGATCATTCCCGTCAGCTTGCAACTGCTGGTAGAAAATGCGATTAAGCATAATATAGCTACTTTAAAGAATCCGCTTATTATTCGGATAGGCTTTACCGATGAGGGGATCATGGTTTCCAATAATCTGCAATTGCGGAGTTCAGTAGATAGAGGTGGTGTAGGATTAGGGAACCTGGAAAAACAATACGCCTTGTATGATAAAGCAATTGATATCGTGGAAAGTACTACAGAATTTGTAGTGAGAGTACCTTTTCTCGAATAATCTTCTTTTTTCCTTTTGTTCCATCTTTGGGATAATGAAATTCAACAGGTCTTTCGTGCAGTTCGTCGGAAAAGACTTATACCGGACAAGCTAATCTCTTTTCTTTGCAATAAAATAATCTAATTTATTAGCAATGAGACGATTCTCTTATCTTTTATTTCTGTTGCTCTTGGTGGCAGCAATCGATGGTTTTGCACAAGGAGTTATTAAAACGGAGTATATGCCTGCCTCTTCTTTCAGAGATGAAGCGGGGAATAAATTGGGTTCGGGTGATTTATTGAAATTCACCGGAGCATACACGCTACCCTTTTCGCTGAAGCAGAATGCATCGGGACAGCCTATCATGTGGTCGGCATCGGCAAGAGGAACTTACGCGATACTTAATAATCGACATATGGTCTTGGATATACATCCGGATGAGGTGTTAAGTGGCAGTCTCAATCTGACGCATGTACGGCCCTTGTCGAAAAAGTGGTACATGATAGCCAGTTTGGGAGCAGGTATTTATTCGGCACCGGATGCAATTACCTGGCAGAGTGTATTGGTGAATGGGGGAGTGATTTTTGTGTATAAATGTAGGAAAAATCTGGATATAGGTGTTGGGGCTGGATTGACGAATTCATTTGGAGTACCTATTGCCATGCCGATGTTCTTTCTTAACTGGCAACTTTCCGGTAATTATGAGGTTAATGTGAATCTCTCTTCCGGTGTTGAAGTGTCCGGGGCAGTACGTTTGGGAGATCGGTTTAAGTTGAGGCTCGTGGCAATGGAAATGGATGGAATATCTTCCGTGATGGATGTAGAGGGAAAGTCGATGATCTATGCTTCAGTTATGATGCGATCCTATCTCTGTCCGGAATATAAAATAGGTAAGAAGTCATGCCTGTATTTGGGGATAGGAGGCAATTGGCTCCGGTCCGGCGATCTGACTAAACGTACGCTTAAAGGGTTTGTAGACAATATGTTCAGTGATAAAGATGATCCGTATTTCAATCCGACGGTTTACTTTTCTGCCGGAGTGAAATGTGGGTTTTAAACGGAACTCACCTGCCTGTTCAATAAAAAGTTGGATCAAGTTACTCTCACTACCCTCACTTTTAGTGTGAATCGTTGATAGTTAGGGTATTAAATGTGGTGGTAGTAAAAAATCCGGTGTGAGGGTAAGTGGGTTACTCTCACTTTCTCAGTCAACCCATATCCGGACGAGGCATTTATTTATCTCGTATCAGGTGTTATTTTGTTGAAAACAAGGGATATATCTATTTAGCCTTAGGAATCGTTGGGTGTTGACCTTGGTTAACCGGCCTATCAACCTTAGTTAACGAGTCGATTAACCTTGGTCGACAGGCTTGTTAACCAAGGTCAACGCCTAATAATGCTTACTGTGGAGGTACAAAACGGAGGATGAGTATCCCTCATTTGGCTATTCTGTCGACAAAACCTTCCCTTTCGTAGATTTTATTTTCAGCTCTTCTTTCTCTCCCTTACATTTGCATCGTAATAAAAAACTGACGCAAAATGAAAAGTATCGGAAGATTATGGTTATTAGCTGTATGTCTGTTGTGTGGGCTGGTTTGTACACAAGCAAAGGAGCAGGAGAAGAAACAATTGCCCCGTGAAGTTCCTTCACCGGAGAAAGCTGCCCGGAAAATGACGGACCGGATGAAAGAAGAACTGCAACTGACAGACAAGCAGTACGATAAACTATATAAACTGAACCTGAAAGAACAACAAGAACATTTTGCGACTATGACTGAAAGAGGAAATGGTCAGCGTCCTTTGATGGGAAGTCGTCCCGAAAGGGGTGGTGGTCGTCCGCCTATGGGAGCTCCGGGTGAACGTCCTGCAATGGAAAAGGACAATGTGGAGAAGATGCAAAAAGCTGTTGCCAAGAAGGAAAAGAAGATCAAGAAAATCCTGACGACAGAGCAATACGCCAAATGGCAGGAAATGCGTCAGCCACAAGAACCACCTCACCTACAGGATCATCCTCACAAACCAAATCTGTAGAGACTCTCTCTAAATAGCGTTTTTTCATGTATTATTGACTGTACCGTTCCACCCCCGTGAGGGGAGGGAACGGTTTTCTTTTTAATAGGATCATCCATCCTTATCATGAAATTAAGTATGAAAGCACTTCGATATTGAAATAATATAAATATATTTGTCTTTTCGAAAAACACTGCGTAATATGATGAAAGCACTATTCTGCCATATATTATTTCTGCTTTTTATGCTTCCGATGTGGAGTCAGAGTAACATAATAGAGAATTATATACATATCAGTAAAAAAGAAGGCATATCCCATAATAATATATCGACTATTCATGATGATTGCTATGGAGCAATCTGGATCGGTACTTTCAATGGGCTGGATGTTTATGACAGTAAGAAACTGACGCATATCGACAGGTTTTCCGGTATGCCGATAAACTCTTTGTTCGATACGGGAAAGGAGATGTTTGTAGCTGCGGAAATGTTTTTGGAGGTATACGACTATGAAGCCGGTCGGTTTTCCCGCATAACGTACAATGGCAATGAACTTATGTATGCAGTCTCTATCTTTCGTTACGAGAACGATGTTATCATATTGAGTAATGGTAATATATATAAGTATAAAGATAAAGAAGTGACTCTCATTAAGAGCAGTGTACCATTCCTGAGGCTTGTTTGTGATAAATATGGCGTATTGTGGGGACTGAATGGTGACAAGGTATATAAGGTGGATAAGACTTTTGAAATCCTGAAAACATATAATCTGAAAGGTGCGGACCGCTCTCCTGCAAAAGGATTGTGTATTTATGCTGATTCACGGAGTATTATATGGATAGGAACCATCAAAGACGGACTGTTCAAGTATAACCGGACTTATGATGATTTTCATAAAGAAACCATTGTTTCGGAATACAAGGTCAACGATCTGGAAGATATTGCAAGTATCGCAGAAGATGAGTATAACCGGCTATGGATTGGATATAATTATGGTTTGGCGATATATGATTATAATGATCATTTGTTTAGGAATTATGCCTTTGAGACGAACCATAACAGTCTGCAAAATGTAGCTATAACCAGTATATATCGGACTAAATCCCATAACATGGTTATCGGTTCTTATTTCTCCGGACTGTTCTATATAAAAGAACTGAACTCTACAAAGAAATTCTATACTCTTACCGATGCTAAGGATAATATAGGAGGCGTCACTTCCAATGGTATCGTGAGAGATCGGCTGTCGAGGCTTTGGGTTGCTACTAATTGTCGGGGAGTGAGCATATTGGATGAGAATGGAAAATTCATCAAGCGGCTGGATCATACGAATTCAGTCATCAGCAATAATATTATTTGCCTGGAAATGGGGCTGGACGGAAATGTCTGGGCGGGAGGTCTGTCTTCGGGATTATATAAGATAGCGCCGGACGAACGTATCACCCATTATATGCCTTCATCCGTTGATACGACTTCTCTTTCCGGAAGTTTTGTACAGACTTTGTGTGCTCTCAATGAAGACAGTTTGTTGGTGGCTACCAATAAAGGAATTGATATTTATTTGCATAAAGTGGGGACTTTCTCAAGGATCCTGACAAGCCAGGGCAGAAGCGACTATAACTTTTTTGATTGTATGGTTTGTCATGATAAGGTATATCTGATAAACTCAATGTCCCTTTTTGGTTACGACCGTCTGACCAAGGAAATAAAAGAATATGTGGTGGCGGATGATCCTACTACTGCTTTTCAATGTGGATATGCCGATAAGAACGGTCACCTATGGTTGGGTACCAGAAGGGGCGAATTATTTTCGTTTGAGAACGGAGAGTTCCAACTCTATATCAAACATAAGGCAATCAATACGATTGCCGGAATAGAAGGGGATGCAGAAGGAAACTTATGGCTTTCATCCGGAAATAACTTGTTTCGTGTGACGCCTCAAAAAGAAGTCAGACAGTTTAATCTGGACTGGGGGCTGGATGGGAAAGAATTTAATGTGCGTTCCAGCTATACCGATAAAGAAGGGTGTATCTATTTTGGTGCTACCGAAAAACTTCTGAAGTTTGATCCGCAACGAATGGTAGAGCGAAAGCATATACAGCCTGTGCTGTATATATCGGCACTCAAATTGTTTAATGTACCTGTTGAATCCGGATCGTCCATTCTGAAAAATCATATAGACAACACCGACCGTATAGTACTTGACAATGACCAGAACTTTGTTTCTTTTGCAGTGGTAAGTATAGATTATAATTCAGATCAACCGCTCTCTCCCTATAAGATTGTCTATCAACTGGAAAATTATGATAATCATTGGTATGATGTGAATGCAGCTTCGAATGAGATATCATTTACGGGACTTTCTACCGGCAACTACGTATTGCATATCCAACTGAAAGCTGATAATGGAGATGTGCTTGCCGATAAAAAGATAGAAATAAAAGTACTCCCGCCGCTTTGGCTGAGTCCTTATATGATAGTGCTGTATATTCTGTTGCTTGGAATTGTAATTTATGCCATACGTTCCTTTATCGTGAAACAGCGGAGAGCTAAAGAACTGGTGGCGCAATCTAAGAGGGAACAGGCTGAAATGGAAAAATTGAATACTCTGAAACTGGATTTCTTCACGAGTCTGTCCCATGAGTTCCAGCGGCCTCTTGCCATTATATCTACTTTGCAGAATGATCTGCTACCTGATGACAGTGAGCAGGATAGCGAGACTAATATTTTTAAGCGTAACGTGAAACGTTTGCAATATCTTATCGACCAGTTGATGGATTTCAGAAATATCGAGTCGCAGCATGCGAAGGTCAAAATGGATAAATATGACATTGTCTGTTTCTTGAATGATATCTATGAAGCCTTTACCCCATTGTTCAGGCACAAGGAGATATCCCACGAGTTTATATCTGATACGACCTCTCTGCCTATTCTGTTTGATTCCGATAAACTGGAAATATTGATTGGTAATTTACTAAGCAATGCGTTTAAGCATACACGACAGGGAGGAAAGTGTTATTTGAAGATAGCTCATAAGGAAGAAGTGGTGACGGTGGATGTTTTCAATAGTGGCCCGTGCCTGACTGAGGAACAGAAGACTGCCATTTTTCAGCCTTATAACAGTATACAAATAGCTGATATGCGTTCTAACGGGGGAATCGGACTGTCTATTGCCAACAGTATTGTTAAATTGTTGAATATACACCTGTCTGTTATATCCGTCGAAAACGAAGGGAATATTTTCAGAATAGAGATGCCGTTGCATAAAGATGACAATCTCGAACTCATCAGTCCCCGGATTAAGGTTGTCAATCAGATTATTGATAATACCATCTATGTGGAAGAGCAGGCTCAGTCTTCAAATGAAGATATGGATGAAAGGAATCTCTTCCAGGTGTTGATTGTGGAGGACGATGCGGATACGAAGAAAATATTGAAGAAGAAGTTACAGAAGAACTTCCATGTGTTGTTAGCTTCAGATTCTGATGAGGCTTTATTGGTACTGAAATCTCAGAATGTGGATATGGTGATCAGTAATACGGCTCCTCAGGTCGATGGACTGGGGTTGTGCAAGACCATTAAAGATAATGAAAAGACCAATCGCATACTTGTATTACTGATTTCTTCGGATTTATCGCCCGAAAGTAAAATTGCGGCATTCCAGGCGGGAACCGATGCGTTTATGCAGAAACCGATCCATATACAGGAATTGCTTCTTCGTATGAATAATATGTTGAAGAATAAAAATGCACTTCGGTCTTACTATTCTAATTTCGATCAGGCAAACGTTACGGAGCAGAATATGAACAATGCGGATGAAGTCTTTCTGAAGAATCTGACAGATTTTGTTCTCCAGCACTTGAGTGATCCTGAAATGTCGGTCAACCTCATCACTAAACATTTTAATATCAGCCGTACCCTGCTATACATGAATGTTAAGCGAATCACGGACCAAACTCCTTCAAACTTCATCCTTAATATAAAAATGTCTCAGGCTAAAAAGATGTTATTGACTACCAGTATGACCTCTTCCGAAATTGCGGATCAGTTAGGCTATTGCAACTCCAATCATTTCAGCCGTCAGTTTAAAGAATACTATAATACTACGCCGGGTAAATTCCGTAAACAGTAATTAAGAACGTTGTAAAAACGAACTCGATTTCATTCCTCTTCAACGTATTATATATGTTGGTAAGACAAATATGCACTTTTTGCAGGGGAATAATTGTGCATATTTGTTCAGAACCTATATACATATATTCATTTCTTCCATTTACATTTTTACCTAATCTACAATGCACCATTTCTAAACGAATAGATAAAATGCGTGATGCATTATCCCTATATATTTGTCTCGGGGAAAACGAGAAATCATAGACTGAATAAGCAGGTTTTCTCTTTGATACAGACTAAAAAGTAATGTGTAATATATATAGTAAAACAATGGATAGAATGAAACATGTAACTCGGATAGCTTTCGCCTTGTTAATGGCAACTTGTACGGCGCCGGTTTTTTCACAAAAAACATTTGTGCTATGTTCGCCCGATGAGAAATTTCAATCGGAAATAAAAATAAGCACGACGGATATTAAATATAATATCAAGCACGATGGTGATCTGATACTCGATTTCTCGCGCATTCATATGAGTCTGGATAAGGGACGGGCTTTCGGCATAAATCCGAAACTGTCCGGAACAAAGACTAAGACTGTAGACCGGATATTGAATGCGGATATATATAAGAAGAAAGAAGTAAGGGATAACTTCAATGAGTTGACACTGAAATTTAAAGGGAATTACCGGATTGTTTTCAGAGCATACAATGAAGGTATAGCATATCGTTTTGAATCGGATATTAAGGGGGATATCATTGTTGAAAATGAATTGTCGGAGTTTAACTTCCTTCATGATGCTAAAGCATATATACCTTATGTAAGGGATAATGTTGCTACACTGGAAAGCCAGTTCGGTAATCCTTTTGAGAACATTTATAAATATGAGAATATATCTCAATGGGATACATCACGTATAGCATTTCTTCCGTTGCTGGTTGAGGGGAGAAATGGAAAGAAACTCTGCATCCTGGAGGCTGATTTATTAAATTATCCGGGTATGTATCTGTATAATGGTGACGGGAGTAACACGTTGAAGAGTGTTTTTGCACCTTATCCTAAGGAGGTAGAGCAAGGCGGCTATTTGAATTTGCAGGGATTAGTGAAGTCTCGTGAGCCATATATAGCGAAAGTCAGCGGTGTAACCTCATTTCCCTGGCGTATCATGGTCGTTTCTGAAAATGATAAGGAACTGGCGGATAATGATATGGTGTTTAAACTGGCTACCCGACCACAGGGTGACTTTTCATGGGTGAAACCAGGAAAAGCGGCATGGGAGTGGTGGCATGCATGGAACCTGCTGGGAGTTGATTTTAAAACAGGTATTAATAATGAGACTTACAAATGCTACATTGATTTCGCATCCCGGTATGGTGTAGAGTATATCCTTCTGGACGATGGCTGGTCTCCTAAAAATGAGGCGGATTTGTTTAAGGTTGTTCCAGAACTTGATCTGCCGGAACTTGTCAGATATGGAAAAGAACGGAATGTGGGACTTATTCTTTGGGCAGGCTACTATCCTTTCGATCGGGATATGGAAAGTGTATGCAAGTATTATTCTGAAATGGGAATCAAAGGTTTTAAGGTGGATTATATGGAAAGGGATGACCAACTGATGGTGGACTTTCATCATAGAGCTGCTGAAGTTGCCGCAAAATATAAACTGCTGCTTGATCTTCATGGAACATATAAGCCTACCGGATTACAGTGTACTTACCCTAATGTGGTAAATATAGAGGGGGTACACGGATTGGAACAGATGAAGTTTCCGACTGCATTTATTGATCAGGTGACGTATGATGTGACGATGCCCTTTATCCGCATGATGGCCGGTCCGGTCGATTATACGCAAGGAGCTATGCATAATGCTTCGCGGGAGAACTTCAGGGCCATTCATGACGAACCGATGAGTCAAGGTACACGCTGTCGTCAACTGGCGGAGTATATTGTTTTCGATTCACCGCTGAATATGCTTTGTGACAGTCCTTCGAGTTATGAACGTGAACATGAATGTACAAGTTTTATTGCCGGTATACCCACTGTGTGGGATCATACAACCGTCCTTTGCGGGAAAGTCTCGGAATATATAGCGACAGCCCGTCAGAAGGGGAATATATGGTATGTCGGTGCTATGACTAACTGGGAGGAATGTACCATCGAAATCGATCTTTCTTTTCTGGGTGCGGGAGACTTTAAAGCTGAAATATTCCGTGACGGAGTGAATGCCTACCGGTATGCCCGTGACTATAAGAAAGAGCTTATCGAGATTCCGGCTGACAGGAAACTGAAGGTTCGGATGGCACCCGGTGGAGGATTTGCCGCCAGAATTTATCAATAATGTTTATATTAGGAGTTAATGAACAACCCTTTTAAAATAAATAATTTAATAATAACCTTTTAATTAATGCACTTATGATGAAAGATCACAATTTCTGGAAAAGAAAAGGAGTTTTTTCCGTTTTGCTGGTTTGCCTCTTAGGAAGCACGAATGCAGGCTATGCATCTGATCCGGAACATGCTATGACAAGTGGCGGAACCACCGGAACGATGGGAGTAAATCTGCAACAACAGCAACAAAGGATCACTATCCGTGGAAATATCATGGATACTAAGTCGGAACCGCTGGCGGGTGTACATGTTATACTGAAAGGAGACAACAGTGTGGCTACCGTATCAGATCTCAATGGAGACTATACCATACAGGTACCGTCGAAGAATGTGTCACTGGAATTTATATACATGGGAATGGCTACTCAGGAACAAAGGGTAGGCTCGCGCCAGATTATCAATGTTATCATGCAGGAAGATGAAAACCTGTTGGAAGAAGTGGTAGTGGTAGGATTCGGTACACAGAAGAAAGAGTCGGTAGTGGGATCTATCTCGACCATCAGACCGGCGAGTTTGCAGAAAGGTACTTCGCGTTCGCTCAGTAACAATCTGATAGGGCAACTCTCGGGTGTTATCGGAAGCCAACGTTCAGGTGAGCCGGGATATGATGGAGCTTCATTTTTTATTCGAGGTATCTCTACATTCAATGGCAACAACAATCCTCTGATATTGGTAGATGGTGTGGAAAGAAGTCTGGATAATATCGATCCGGCAGAAATAGAATCATTCTCTATCCTGAAAGATGCTGCGGCGAGTGCGGTATATGGTGTGAGGGGGGCTAACGGTGTGATTCTTATCAATACCAAAAGAGGAAAGATTGGAAAACCATCTGTCGATATCCGTTTTGAACAGGGTATCACATTTCTTGGTAAGACACCCGACTATATCGGTGCTTATGATTATGCAAGTCTTGTGAACGCCATTGCGAAGGAAGAGGGAAACCAGATTCCTTACTCGCAGGAGGATCTGGAAAAATATCGTACGGGTTCAGATCCTGACCTGTATCCGGATGTGAACTGGATTGACGCTATTACAAAGAAATTCGGAACAAATTCAAGAGTGAATCTGGATGTAACGGGAGGTAGTGATATTCTGAGATATAGTCTTGTTGGATCATACTACAACACAAGAGGTATTATGGATCGTGACAAGAGTTATGAATGGGACAACTCGGATCGGTTGAACCGCTTCAGCCTGCGTTCCAACGTGGATGTCAATATTACGCCTACTACTTTACTGCGCGTCAATATCGGTGGATTCTTGCAGGATCATACCTTGTCCGCAGGTAAGAAGTCAACGGATGGTAATTATGCTTCGCTCGATGAAATCTTCCAGACAGCTTTTACCACATCGCCTATTGCTCACCCTACACGCTATTCCACTGGCGAAATTCCTGTGGTTGCCAACCGGGCTAATCCTTGGGCATGGCTGACACAGACCGGATATCAGACAAGAAAGGAGAGTAGCCTTGAGACGCTGTTCTCCATAGAGCAAGATCTGAGTATGCTGGTTAAAGGACTGAAAATAAAAGGACTCTTCTCTTTCGACCGTTATTCGGCAAGTGGTGTGCGCAGATCGAAAAATCCGACATATTACCAGCCAGCCAACGGCAGGAACCCGGATGGAACATTGAACTTGCATATGCTGGGTAATGGAGATGAGTACCTGGATTATTCTTCGTATGGAGAATACGGTACAAACAGCACCTATACAGAGTTTTCGGCAAACTATGCCAATACGTTTGGCAAGCATGGTGTGCAGGGTATGTTTATGTACGATATGCGTAACCTCGACACTGGTGACAAGCAACCTTTCCGCTTCATGGGTATTGCAGGACGTTTCTCGTATACATTTGATAACCGTTATGTGACTGAATTTAATTTCGGTTACAATGGCTCGGAGAATTTCGCTAAGGGCAAGCGCTACGGTTTCTTTCCGTCGGTGGCTCTGGGATGGATTGTATCCGAAGAAAAATTCATGGAACCGGTACGTAATGTATTGAGTAAATTAAAATTGCGTGGGTCTTATGGTCTGGTTGGTAACGATTGTATCGGTGCAACCCGTGGAGCTGTCCGTTTTCCTTATATCACTACTATCGATGAAGTGTCGGGATATACTTTTGGTATGGATGGCAATGTATACATTGGCGGTATGCAGGAAGGCTTGGCCGGTTCTCCTGATCTGACTTGGGAAAAGGTGAAGAAACTGAATATCGGAGTCGAGGTAGGCATTTTGAATACGATAAATTTGACGGTGGATTTCTTCCAGGATAAACGTTATGACATCTTTATGCAACGCGTCAATGTGCCTTCATCAACCGGTTTCACCAATAATCCGTATGCCAATTATGGTAAGACTACGAATAAGGGTGTGGAGCTGTCTCTTGAAATGAACAAGCGTTTTAGCAAGGATTTTGAAGTAATGGCGCAGGCTACTATGACTTATGCTAAAAGCCGGATTGATGAGATAGACGAACCTGTTACCGTCATTGGTACAAATCGTGCAAGAACGGGACGCCCCATCGGACAGATATACGGTTACATAGACGAAGGTCTGTTCACGGAGGATGATTTTGCAGATGTGGCAAATGGCATCCTGAAAGAAGGTATTCCGGTTCCGCAGTTCTCAAATAATATCCGTCCGGGTGATATTAAATATAAGGATGTCAACAATGATGGTATCATCAATGCTCTGGATCAGTCGCCCATCGGTGGTACCTGGGATCCAATGCTGGTTTACGGTTTCGGATTGAATATGAGATATAAGAATATTGATTTTGGTTTCTTCCTGCAAGGTAATGGCAAGACTTACCGCATCATCGGTTCGGGTGTGAAAACCTTTATCCCCGGTACGGGTGCCAATACTAAGGAGGGAAATATCTATAGCAACTATCAAGACCGTTGGACACCTGAAAACCCGAGTCAAAATGTATTTTGGCCACGTTTGTCCAGTACTATCAATGAAAATAATACCCAACCGTCAACCTGGTGGGTACGCAACATGAGTATGCTGAGGGTGAAGAGCATTGAATTAGGCTATAGTTTTTCCAAGAAGTCCCTTTTGCCACACTTCATCAGTAATGCCCGTCTTTTTGTAGCCTGTTCCAATCCGTTTGAATTCTCTAAGTTCAAAATGTGGGACCCAGAGCTTGATACCAGTACGGGAGCTAAATATCCAATCCCGAGAGTCGTATCTTTCGGATTTAATCTGTCTTTCTAAAGAAGACCTGGAGTTTGGATTATAAAACAATTAAAACAGAAAAAGAATATGAAATACATCACATTTTTATTTATCGCTATGTTGACGTTCAGTTCCTGTACGGATTTCCTTGATAAGGAACCGGATGATATGCTGACGTTGGAAAAGGTGTTCAATAATAGACAGAATACGTTGGAATGGCTTTCTGCAATCTATTCAAGTGTCCCGAATACGTTTATCAATTACCATCAGGAAGGACCTCTGAGCGATGATATGGCACCGCATGCCGAGTGGACAGGCTGGTTCGCTTATGACATCGTGGGTAAGCAAATGGGTAACTGGAATCCAAGTTCGGAAGATAATAATGATTATTGGAGAGTACTACCTAAGAAAATACGTCAGGCACAGATCTTTATACAGAACGTGAAACCTATTGAGAACCAGAATCTGACAGTCGAGGAAGCGGAGCGTATGAAATTGGAAGCAAGATTCCTGATTGCCTATTATTATGCATTGTTGGTAGAGTTCTATGGAGCCGTACCGTTTACAGCTGAACCGATTGATCTGGATGCTCCGTATGATGTACTTATGATGCAGCAGGTACCTGTACACCAGGTTATAGACTGGATAGATAACGAGTTACTGGAAGTGTCGAAAGGTTTGCCGGCAAGTTATACAAATCCTACTTTGTATGGCAGAGCTACCTCACTGATGTGTCTGGCAGTGCGTTCACGCCTTCTCTTGTTGTCTGCGTCTCCCTTACTGAATGGAAACAAGGACTACATGAATCATAAAAATCCCAATGGTGAAGAACTCTTTTATTCTGAATATGATGTCAATCGTTGGCAACGTGCAGCCAATGCGGCTAAGGAATTGATTGATGCTGCCCATGCCGCCGGTAAGAAGTTGTATACGGTCTACAATCCGGACGGAACGGTAGATCCTTTCCTCTCATGCCGGGGTATTCTGATGACAAAGGAATCGGCAGGAAATACGGAAATACTTTTTGCAAACCCCAATCCGGGCGATTACGGAGCCATCGACCGTTGGAGTATTCCTCGCAGTGTACCCGGTGCAGGTTCTTACGGAGTAACACAATCCTTGGTGGATGCCTTTTTCATGGAAAACGGATTGTCGCCTATCCTGGGTTATGAAAATAATGACTATTCAAAACCGATCATTAACCCGGCATCCGGCTATACTGAAACCGGATTCTCAACAGAGCCTGAAGTAAGGAATACCGGGTGGCAGGAGTGTCAGGGAAATGTAAATCCAGGGCAGGTCACCATGGCGGGTGCTTACAATATGTATTGTCACAGGGAAGCACGTTTCTATATTGCCGTACTTTATAATCGTGCCTGGTTCAGTAAGACGGCCGAAGGAGGTCGTCAGACCATGTTCCTGAAGGGAGAACAGGATGGAGGTATCTCTATGGATGCACCAAGAAATGGCTATTTGCAGAATAAATTGGCGCATCCGGACAGGGATAATGTGAACGTCACGTTTCCTTATCGTCCAGCTGTAAATTATCGTTTGGCGGAAGCCTATCTGAATTATGCTGAGGCTTTGAACGAATGTGATCCCGGCAATCCGGATATAATGAAATACGTCAATCTTATCCGTGTGCGTGCCGGTATTCCGGAATATGGTACTGGAGCCGGTATGATAACCGAACCCCAGGGACAGGAAGAAGTGCGTCAGTCCATTTATAAGGAACGTCGTGTGGAATTGTGTTGTGAATCCAGTATCCGTTATATGGATATCCGTCGCTTGAAAATAGGTGAAGAAATACTTAACAGAGACTTCTACGGAATGAATTATTTCGGTTCCAAGTTGAGCGATGACAAGAATGATCCGGATGCTTATTTTGTGCGTACCAGATACCAGACCCGTTCGTTCCAGAAAAAGAACTATTGGTTCCCGGTGCCGCAGTCGGAAATGGATATCAATCCTAATTTGGTGCAGAATCCGTTCTGGAAATAATAAATCTGTGATGAATCCTTATACATCATGTAGTTTTTAATTTATAACTTAAATAATCCAATGAAATTATTCAGTACCATTATAGTACTTTCCTTTGTATTTATCCTGACCGCTTGTGCCGCTTGCACCGATCCGGATATCCCTGGGACGCTGCCCCCACAGCCCTCTCAGGAGAAGTATACAGTGAAAGTCAGAAAAGTAGGGAACAGTCAGGAATGGCAGGCGCTCCAAGTCAAAACCGCCACCGTGGATAAGCATAATGTACGTACCAGTTACTTTGTACAGTTCGATATGACCTCCGCAATGGAAGTGATGGTGACTTATGGAGAAAAGTCTATACGGAAAGTAAACATCCGGCCGACCGATAAGAATATAGCATATACTCAGGAAGGAAACAGTATTTATTTCAATCTGGATAATCCTGCTTACCTGAGCATTGAATTCAATGACGACCGATTTGGTAACCTGCAACTTTTTGCGGACAAGGCAGCGGAGGAACAAGTCTTTCCGGATACTGAAGGAGTCATGTATTTGGGTCCCGGTGAATATGGTAATTCCAACGATGATATTGTCTGGATACCCGGTAACACTACTGTCTATTTAGACAAGGATGCTATCCTGACTTATAGTCTTAAAATTGCCAATGTGGAAAATGTACGTGTCATAGGCCGTGGGCAAATCAGGCAGCCGAAGAATCATGCCATCATCGTTGAGAACTCAAAACATGTTGAGATTGACGGAATCACCATCGTAGACCCTAATGGTGCCAGTATTCTGGTTGGGCAGACTACCGATGTTACTATCAGGAATCTGAAAAGCTTTTCAAGTATCATCTGGGGGGACGGTATCAATATGCGCAGCAGCAGTGATATCACTATTGATAATCTCTATATGCGGAATAGTGATGATTGCATTGCCATTTATGCCAGTCGTCAGGGCTCTTTGGGAGACAGCCGTAATATCAGTGTGCGGAATTCTGTTCTTTGGGCCGATAATGCGCATCCTATTAATATCGGTACTCATGGAGATGCTACACGCCCCGGTGGTGATACAATAGAGAATCTGACTTTTACAAATATTGATGTCCTGGATCATCATGAATTATCTCCTATTTATCAGGGATGCTTTGCTGTGACGTGTGGCGACAATAATACTGTCAGGAAATTGTTGTTTGAAGACTTCCGAGTGGAAAATATAGAGGAAGGCAAGCTCTTCTACTTCGCCGTACAGCAGAATACGGGTGAAGACAATCTGGTACCGGGAAGGACCATTGAAGATGTGACTATCCGTAATATATTCTATAACCCCGAATATCCCGGGCGCAATAAAGTGGGAAAATCGCTTGTAAAAGGGTTTGACAGCGAGCGTTTGACCAGGGATGTTACTATTGAAAATGTTATAATCAATGGTGAGAAGATGGTTAGGGAAGATTTGGAAATCAATGAATTTGTTGAAAACTTAACTGTGAAATAGTTATGAGAGGATATCTGAGACCAACTTTGATAGTCTGTACCCTGACCACTTTATTATTTACTTCCTGCAAGCATCCGGAAAACAACGCAACTCCGGTTATTCCGGTAGATAAGCAGCTGGAGGCTAAGGTGGACAGTCTTCTGAAGAGTTTGTCGCTGGAAGAGAAAATCGGCCAGATGACACAGTTGACACTTGACGTGGTGACCAAAGGGGATAATGTCTATCATACTACTTTCCCGTTGGAACTGGATCCGGTTGTAGTAGATACGGTGTTGAGGAAATATAAAGTGGGTTCCATCCTGAATACTGCTTCCAACGTTCCTCAAACTGTAGACAAGTGGGCGTCTATTATCTCGGGGTTACAGAAAGTTGCCATTGAGGAAACCGGTATCCCTTTGGTTTACGGTATCGATCAGATGCATGGTACCACTTTCACAATAGGCGGCACAATGTTTCCGCATGAGATTGGTATGGCGGCAACTTTTAATCCCCAACTAGTGTATGAAGGGGCTCAGATAGCAGCCTACGAAACCAAGGCGGGGAATGCCCCCTGGAATTTCTCTCCGGTATTGGACTTGGGACGTGATGCCCGCTGGTCGAGAATCTATGAGACGTATGGAGAAGATGTGTATCTGGCATCTCAGATGGGAATGGCATGTATAAAGGGATATCAGGGAGATAATCCGAATCAGATAGGGGATAGTCAGGTAGCCTCGTGCCTTAAACATTTTATGGGATATGGGGTTCCGGTTTCCGGTAAAGACCGGACTCCTTCCAGTATATCCGAACAGGATTTACGCGAACGGCATTTCCAACCATTCCTGAATGCGATTCAATCGGGTGCGTTATCTGTTATGGTGAACTCGGCTTTAAACAACGGGCTTCCTTTTCATGCTAACTACACTTTACTGACCGAATGGCTCAAAGAAGACTTAAATTGGGACGGAGTAATTGTTACTGACTGGGCGGATATTAATAATCTTTATCAGCGCGATAAAATCTGTGGTTCGGCTAAAGAGGCTATTAAGTTGGCAATCAATGCAGGAATCGATATGGCAATGACTCCTTACGAATGGAGCTTTTGCATTGATCTGAAAAATTTGGTAGAGGAAGGAGAAGTATCTATGGAACGTATTGACGATGCAGTTCGCCGTATCCTGCGGATGAAGTTTCGGCTGAATTTGTTTGAGCGTCCTTATTGGAGTCCTTCGGAATATCCTGATTTCGGAAGTGACAAACATGCTCTTGTTGCCAGAAAGGCTGCGGAAGAGTCCATTACTTTGCTGAAGAACGAAGGTGGTATCTTGCCTCTCCAAACGGGAGCTAAGGTACTGGTAGTCGGTCCTAATGCTAATTCGATGCGTACACTTAATGGAGGGTGGACCCTCTCCTGGCAAGGGGAGAAGGCTGACGTATATGCCGGAGAATACAATACGATCTTGGAAGCGGTGATTCAACGAGCTGGTCATGCCCGGATATCTTATGAACCGGGAGTAACTTATAAGACTGCTGATCCGCCCACTATTGATATCCTTTATTGGGAAGAGAATAAGCCGGAAATAGAGAAGGCGGTCGCAGCTGCCCGGAAAGTTGATTATATCTTGCTGTGTATTGGTGAAAACTCGTATGCTGAAACTCCCGGAAATCTTTCGGATCTGACTCTTTCCCGCAATCAGTTGCAGTTGGCAAAGGCTTTGACTGCTACCGGAAAACCTGTTATACTGGTTTTGAATGAAGGCCGTCCCCGTATCATTTCAGAGATAGAACCTTTGGCGAAAGCAGTTGTACATCTTTATCTGCCGGGCAACTATGGAGGGGATGCTTTAGCCAAGGTGCTGTATGGAGATGTAAATCCGAGTGGTAAGCTGCCTTATACATATCCTCGTTATGTACACTCACTGGCTAATTATGACCACAAACCTTGTGAAAGTATGGATACTATGGAAGGAGCTTATAATTATAATGCAGTAATGTCTGTGCAATGGGCATTTGGTTACGGGCTGAGCTACACAACTTTTACTTACTCCAATCTGAAAGTAGACAAGAGTCATTTTAAACCTGCTGATGTATTGTCTTTCTCTGTTGATATAACTAATGATGGAGAGCGTAGGGGTAAAGAGTCCATATTGCTTTTTACCAGTGACGAAATAGCTTCCCTGACTCCCGATGTACGTCGTTTGCGGGCATTCCATAAAGTGGAACTGGCTCCGGGAGAAAAGAAAACCGTGACAATGGAAGTAAAAGCAGAAGATCTGGCATTTGTAGATCTGGATGGGAAATGGAGACTGGAAGAGGGAAGTTTTAAAGTACAGGTCGGTGATCAGGTTTTGACGGTGTATTGTGATGAAACAAAGGCTTGGAATACTCCTAATCGGTAAATAGATTTAGGTATTAGTTTGTTTAAAGCTACTTTCATGTAGCTGTTGGTAGAGGAAACCGTTTTATTCCACTGAGGGATAAGGCGGTTTTCTTTTGCATCATTTTAGTAGTGCTATAAGATTTTTCTCTACTTTTGTATTGAATCTACCGACATTAATAATATGAAAAACAAAAACTGTGAAATAAGAATAGGGAGGTATGTGCTGTTTATCATATTACTGCTCAGCTCCTCGCTTCATGCACAAGATCACTATGCGTTTACTCCCATTGATTGCAGTGACGGACTTTCGGGTAACAGAGTCCGCAATATCATTCAATTGCGGGATGGGCGCATTGCAATCAATGCCAATGAGATTGTTAGCATCTACGATGGAACTTCTTTTCAATATTTTCATTATAATAAAAGTAACATAATTCCTCTTAATGACTATGTTGGGCATCATCGCATTTATGTGAATGAGGACTATATTTATATCAAAGACTGGTATAAACTAATGGCCATCAACATCAATGAAGAATGCTTTGAACAGCATTTGGACGATCTGTTTAAGTCTTATGGTGTAAAGGGGACGCTAGTGAACTTCTTTGTAGATGAGTCAGGTAATTATTGGATGCTGACGGATGATGATGTACTCTTGTACAGGGATTATGCCGGGGGAAAGACAGTTGAGTTTCTGAAGGATGTTTCAACGAACGGAGATGTACGTGACAGGCTTCTGGATATTGCGGTAGTAAACCGGCAAGTTTTCTTGTTCTACAATTCAAGCCTCATGGTCTGTTATGATCTGGAAACATCCAGAGAATTATACCGGGAATATGCACTGGTTGAAAAGCAGGATAGGTCTGCTACCCTGTTGGTTGTCCCTCGGGGAAAGTACTTGTACTATTTGATGAATGGGCGAAAGACTGAAGCTTTACGGTTTGATATTGAACTGCGTAAGTGGGAAGTGATATTAGAGACTGAATATAGGCTGAATGTGCTTTCTGTAGGTAAAGAACACGATATATGGATCACCAGTCAGGCCGGCCTGTGGGTATGTGATGAAAAACTGCAAAACAAACAATTTATCCCTACGCTGGAATTTGTAGATGGTAAAGAGATAAAAACGGAAGTCAGCACAGTCTTTAATGATAATCAGGGAGGAACTTGGATCGGGACTTTGGACAGGGGAATATGTTATTACCATCCTAACCGCTTTAAATTCAAAAATATAGGTAAAGTGTTCTTCCCTAATATTGATCAGAATGGGGAAGTTAGTGTGTCGTGTTTTGTAGAAGATACTCATGGCGAAATCTTGGTAGGTACCCGCCAGGGACTTTTACGGTACTCTTTATCTGAGAGCAAATTGTCTGTTGAGGCAGGATTACCCCGCAATTTACGATGCAATGGGTTAACTAAAGATAGCCGGCAGCGGATATGGCTTTCATCGGTTGAGGCATTATTCTGTATTCAGAATGGAAAGAGCAGAAGTTATCCTGTACGTGATGTGGCGAAGGTATTTGAAGCACCGGATAAGAACCTGTATATCTGTTCATATATAGATGGCCTGTGTCTTTTGAATCCTGATACCGGAGAACTTAAGAAGATAGCAGAAAGTGAAGGACGACAAATCAACTCTGTTTCGCAGATCAGGAATTATAAAGAGGGTATGCTGATAGGAATCTGCAATTTAGGACTGTTTACCTATGATTATAAAAATCAGGTTCTGACTGCACCGGTGTTTAAAGATAAAAAGGCTTGGCAAGATTTCTATGATATCCATCGTTATTCTGATTTGTACGTAGATAGCCGTAACCTGATTTGGCTTGCCACACAGGATGGCCTGATAGTCTGGAATCCAAAGAATGAAGAGATCAGGATGTTTTATATGGAGAATGGTCTGGTAAACAATAGTATACAGGCAATATCCGAAGATCGTCACCACGTGATGTGGATTACCACTTCTTATGGAATATCTTGTGTGAATGTAGTTCAGGAAGGAGGAAGAACAGAATACTCTTTTTCCAACTTTAACCATAGTGATGGAGTGATAGAACGGGAATTCCTGGAAAGATCCGTATATGTAACGAAGGATGATGTGATTCTGATGGGAGGAATTGATGGTTTCAACGAATTCCGAATTAATAAACTGCCTCCGGTAAAACAGGATATGAAGCCTCTCTTCGTGAGCTTTCATCTTTTTGGGAAAAAGGTGGAGATGGATAAGGCGTATGATGGCAATATACTATTGAGAGAGCCTGTAAGCGCAACTCAAAAGATTATCTTGAATTATGACCAGAACTTTGTATCGTTTGATTTCTCTGCACTGAATTATATCAATAGATCACAGACTCACTATCGTTACCGGCTGAAGGGGTTGGATAAGGAGTGGCATGAAATAGTTTCTCCCACAGGGACAGGAACTGCCTCTTATGCCAATCTTCCTCCGGGTACGTATGATCTGGAAGTATATGCGGCAAACAACAGTAAGCAGTGGGGAAGCAGTTGTGCAACTATACAAATCATTGTAAAGGACCCGTATTGGAAAACTCCTTTGGCTTATTTCATTTATTGCCTGTTGATTGCCCTTTCCATATATTGGGCCCTTTCCAGTTATTTGCGAATGAATAAGAGGAAGTTGCAAAAAGCTCAGGAAGAAGAACTGAATCAAATGAAATTCCGCTTCTTTACCAATATAAGCCATGAATTCCGCACACCGCTGACTCTGATCATAACCCCATTGGAATCTCTTATTAAGGAAGTCGGCGACATGGCCTTGAAGAAGAGATTACAATCCATTTACCGTAATTCCAAAGAACTGCTGAACCTCGTCAATCAATTGCTGGACTTCAGACGTTTGGAAGTTCATGGCGAGAAGCTGTTTCTTGTTAAGGGGAATATAGCGGAGTTTGTGTCTTCGATAAAGTCCTCTTTTGATTATCTGGCTCAGGAAAAGGAGATTTCTTTTGAGATAGATGATAAGATTACAGAAGATTTATATATAAGTTTCGACCGTGAGAAGATACAAAAGGTACTGAATAATCTATTGTCTAATGCATTCAAGTTCACACCTGCAGGAGGCAGGGTGACGATAACTTTCGATACTTGTAAGGAATCGGACGGGGTACAGTATTTCCGTCTTTGCGTGAAAGATACCGGAACAGGGATTCCACGAAAGAATCTTTCCCATATTTTTGAGCGTTTCTATCAGGTGAAAGAGGAAGAAGATAAAATAGGCAGTGGAATTGGTCTTCATCTGGTGAAAGAGTATGTAGAGTTGCATTCCGGAAAGATAGAAGTGGAGAGTGAAGTAAATAAGGGCAGTTTGTTCACTGTATATCTACCTGTGCGTACTGATGTAGAAGTGGATACGGAGTTACCGAAAGTGGAAAATACTTTCATCGGGGATGAATTGAATCCTGATGTGGAAAGTGATCAGGACCTGCAAACGGATAAAGAGTACACTATACTTCTGGTTGAAGATAAT
>ULTR01002460.1_pt1 | contig 24686 bp, 13 predicted proteins | sample 1957781 | NCBI WGS metagenome assembly ULTR01 (sample SAMEA4835739, study PRJEB28245) | human gut metagenome | biome: gut microbiome; material: fecal sample | place: Denmark | collected 2008 | reverse complement strand
AGGGATAGAATTCGCGCGTTACGGTGATGTCGTCTGCCGGGTCGTCGTTGGCGTTCAGACGCTTCATGTCGTACCAGCGGCTCACGAAGGCCAGTTCGCGGCGGCGTTCGCGGAGGATCTTCTGCAGGGCGTCTGCCTGCGACGAGGCGGTCAGCTCGGTGTATGCCTCGGCCTTGATGCGGGCCTTGCGCAGCGGCACGAGCGTCTGCATGGCACCCTGCCAATCTCCCTGACGGGCCTGGACCTCGGCCTTGATGAGGAGCATCTCCGCAACGGTCGGGCCCGAGATGAGGTTGTCGAAGTAGAACTGGCAGTATGCCGGGTAGCGGAACGCCGGGTCGGTCTGGCAGTAGCGGAGCGAGAAGTCCTCGACGATGAAGTACTCGTAGCGCAGGTCGTTCATCGGGTCGCCTCCGGGGACATCGGCCTCATAGGTTGCGAGCAGATCCTCGCTGGGGATGTACCACCACGAAGCGTAGGAGCACGTGCGGGCGAAGAGCAGGTCCTCCCACTCGAAGAGCTCCGGATATCCGTTCGTTCCGTAGAACTGGAGCTTCGGGTAGGGGTACTTCACCGTCACTACCTCCTTGTTCGTCGAGGCGTTGATCTCATACTCGTCGTCGTTGGCGCTGTACGACATCGAGGTGTTGAAGTCCTTGAGCGTGTTGTACTCCGCAAGTACGGCCTCCACCTGTGCCTTGGCGTTGTCCAGATCGCCGCGGTAGAGGTAGTAGCGTGCCGCGAAGGCGTGTACGGCGGCCGTCGTGCCGCGCCATACGCGGCGCTTGCCCTGCTTGACGAGCGGCGTGGTGATCTTCAGCGCCTGCTGCAGGTCGTTGTCGATGAACGACCACGTGTCGGCCAGCGAGGCGCGGGCGATGCCCTCCTCGAACGAGATGGTCTGCTTGAGCGGCAGTCCGAGTTCCGAGCCGTTGTTGCCGTCGTAGTAGAGCGTGTAGGCCACGGCCAGCTGGAACATCGAGTATGCGCGCAGGAAATGGGCCTCGGCCTTGAGATTGGCCTTCGTCTCGGCGTCGCCCGACACCTCGTCGATATACGCGAGCACCAGGTTGGCGTAGTAGATCTTGCTGTACTCGCCGTCCCAGAGCAGGCGGCTGGTCCCCGTGCCTTGGTCGCTCCAGAGAATGTACTCCAGGTTCGAAGGGCTCATGCCGCCGTTCTGATAGTCGTGTATGTCGGTCGTCAGGCCGAAGTCGTCGCAGGCGAGGGCCGTGTGGTTGTACTCGGAGTAGAACCGCGAGTAGCTGCCGAGCAGTGCATCGAGCTGTTCGGCCGTTTCGATTGTCTTCTGGGTGCTCTTCGAGGGATCGACATCGAGGAAGTCGTCGCAGGCGACCAAGCCCGAGACGGCCGCGGCGAGGAGCGTGAGGTATGCTGTTTTCTTCAGATTCATGGTCTCAACAGTTTAGAATTTGCACTTGATTCCGAACGTATACGACGCCTGCAGGCGGATCGTCCCCTTTGCGAATTCGGGGTCCTCGCCGTATCCGTTGAAGTAGATGTTGAACGGGTTGTTGCACTGCGCATATACCTGCAGCGACTTCATGCCGATCTTCGCGACGACCTTCTTGGGAAGGTTGTATCCCACGCTGAACTCCTGCAGGCGGATGTGCGAGGCACTCTCGGTCAGGTAGGACATGTAGGGATAGAAGCGGTCCCAGAAGTAGTAGCGGGTCTCGATCTCGTTCTGCGGCAGGGGAATCATCTCGTTCGGGTCGCAGTTCTTCACCTCCGAGTACTTGTCGTTGGGCACGGCGCGTCCCGATACGGAGGGGTAGTTGAAGCTCTCGCGGAGGAACTTGTGCCCGAACTTGCCGGTCACGATCATCGAGATGTCGAAGTCGTAGACGCGGAACGAGGTCGAGAAGGACATGTTCCACGGTGCTACGGTCGTACCCATTGCGTAGGAGCAGTCCATCGGGTCGCCCGTGGGCCACGTTGCGAAGGTCTCGTAGAGGCCGCTCTTGTGGAGGATCGTCGGCTGCCAGTCGGGCGACGAGGCGGTGCCCACGTTCTGCAGACCGCTGTACTTGTAGGTCCAGAGCGTGTTCATGTCGTAGCCCTCCATCCATGCGGTGCTGCCGCCGACATAGACCAGGTCGTAGGCGTTCGTGGGCTTGACCTGCAGGCTCTTGATGCGGTTCTTGTTGTAGGAGAGCGTCAGCACGCCGTTCCACGTCACGTTGGGCGAGATGCGGAGCGTCGAACCCACCTCCATCTCGAAACCGCGGTTGAGGATCTCGCCGTTGTTCAGGCGCATCGAGGTGGTTCCCTGCACGGCCGAGAGCGTAACGTCGGCGATCAGGTCCTCCGAGTGCTTGCTGTATACGTCGAACTTACCGTAGAGCTTGCCCCGGAAGAGGTTGAAGTCCACGCCGATGTCCCACGTTCCGGTGCGCTCCCAGCGCAGCGTGGGGTTGCCGTAGCTCGACATCGATCCGGTGAGCTCGCCGGTCACCGTGTTGGGCGACGAGCTGATGTTCACCAGCGGCTTGAAGGTGGTCGATTTGTCCACGTTTCCGTTGTATCCGTAGGTGAAGCGCAGGGCCAGGCCGTCGATCCAGTCCACCTGCTGCATGAATGCCTCGTTGGCGATCTGCCAGCTGGCGCCCACCGACCAGAACGGGGCGTAGCGGTAGGCCGGGTCGTCGGTGATGAGGTTCGAGGCATCGGTACGCACGCTTCCCGACACGGTGTATCGGCTGTCGTAGGTGTACGATGCGTTGCCGAAGGCCGAGAAGTAGCGGTCCGTGGTGTACGAGAACGAGTTCTGATAACTCAATGTGAGGTTGTTTCCCTGCCAGTCCGTGAGCTGGTAAACGCCCGTTCCGCCGATGCCGTTGGGGAAGTTGCCGACGCTGAGCGTCTCGTCGTTGTATCCGTAGGTGCGGGGATATCCGAACGACTGGTAGCGGCGGTCGATCGTCTCGATACCGGCGACCACGGCCACGGCGTGCTTTTCGGCGAACGTGTGGTTGAAGTTCAGCTGGTTGCGGATTGTGAGCACGTCGTAGCGGGTGCGGCTCTGGTCGAGGAACCCTCCGGTGGGGAGGTTGGCCGTCACCTCGTCGGTCTCCTTGTTCCACGAGGCGGCGCTGTTCACGCCGTAGCGTACCGTGTAGGTGTTCTCGTTGTAGTAGTTGTGCGTGTCGGACTCGATCATCTCATACTGGATGCGCGAGTCGAAGGTCAGCCCCTTCCAGAGCTTGAAGGTCAGGCCGGCCTGTACGCGGGCGTTGGCCGACGTCGAGGTCAGCTCGCGGTTGTTCATCTCCTGCAGGGGGTTCCAGCTCCAGTCCTCATAGGGGAACTTGCCTTCGGGAACGTGGCGCTTCACGTAGTCGAGGCTGACGCCGTATGAGTAGGGGATGTAGTCGCCGTTCTCGTCCACGAGCATCTCGTAGGGCGAGAGTCCGGGCAGGCCGTATCCGCTGTTGTCGTTTTTAGTATAGGTGTATGCGCCGTTGAAGTTGAAGTCGAGCCACTTGAACACATGGGTCCGGTTACGGAAATTGACCATGTATTTGGTGCTGTTCTGCTTCTTGTAGTGCTGCCGGTCGTTCTGGTAGAGGGCCGAGAGGGTGTTCGACGACCGGTCGGTGGCGATGTTCACGGCGACGTTCTCCTGGTGTACGATCGGGTTCTGGAGCAGGTATTTCTTGATCTGCCCGTAGTTGTTCTTGGTGCGGAGTTCGTCGATGGCGGCATTCATCTCGGCTTCGGAGATGTGGCCGAGGCGGTTTTCGTTCAGCAGCTCATAGACCTTGCTGCCGCCGCCGCTGTAGTCGTTTTCCTGGGGATACCACGTGGTCGAGTCCCAGCGCGTGAATCCGTAGATCTCGTAGTCGATGACGTCGTTCACCGAGGCCTGCGAGAGCGTGTAGTCGAGGTCGAGTTTGGGTGAAACCTTGAAGAAACCCGAGTAATCAACCGTTACCGAGGCTTTCCCCCCCCTTCGGATCGGGCGTTCTTGGTCGTTACGACGATCACGCCGTTGGCCGACTTGGCTCCCCAGATCGAGGCTGCCGCAGCATCCTTCAGCACGGTGACGCTCTCCACGTCGTTGGGGTTGATCGACTCGAAGCCGCCCTCGATGGCGAATCCGTCCACGACGAGCAGCGGCTCGGTGGCCGACGTCGAGAGACTCGAACGTCCGCGGATCTCGAACACGGGATTTCCGTATGCGTCCTGCGTACCCACCAGACCTGCCGCCGAACCGATCAGACGGCTGGCGATCGAACCGGAGGGTTTTTCGAGCTGGGCCTTGTCGATGATGTCGAACGAACCCGTGGCACGCTCCTTCGAGATGGTCTGGTAACCCGTCACGACCACGTCATCGAGCTGGTGTGCCGATTCGCGGAGTTCGATTTCGATGCGTGTGCGGGGACCGACCTGGATCTCCTGTTCGTCGTACCCGAGGTACTTGAACACGAGGATGTCCGAATCCGACGCTTCGATCCGGAACGAGCCGTCCGAATTGGTGATCGCACCGTTCGTACCGCCCTTGACGGTAACGGTGGCGCCAACCACGGGTACGCCGTTCGTGTCTGCCACGACGCCGGTGACCCATCTCTGTTGCGCTGAAACCTGGAACGCCATGAGGCATATGAGCCAGGCGAGGTAGAGTTTCTTCATGCTGATTGTTTTTAGTTAGGATTGTTTGTTAATACAAGGTCTGCAGAAACATACCTTCTGTCACGAAGGCAGAACGAGCGCCCGACATCGTGCAGGCCGTCGCTCTAATTTTTTGATCGAATCTTTTGTTTTGTGTGTTAAAAATGTCTATAATTGCGGCTGAAAATTCTACTTTTTCGCCGAAAAATATGTAATTTTGGACAAAGTTCCAAACGCTTTGATAATGTTTGAACATTTTTTTAAATTGAGTTATAAACATTAACCAAAACAAGGTTTTTTATGAAAAAGTTTACTGCAATTTCTGCCGCATCGCTTCTTCTGGTAGCCTGCGGCGAATCGCGTCCGACCTACCTGCTTTCGGGTACGGTCGATACGCTGTACAACGGAGCGACCGTATCGCTCCTCTACGGTGAGAAGAGCGACAGCACGGTCGTCTCGCAGGGGGCCTTCTCGTTCGAGGGCGAGATCGACTCGCCCGTTCTGGCGCGTGTCCTCATCTCGCAGGGCGACAACCGCACGGGCGGCATGGTCGTACTCGAGGCCGGATCGCCCGTCCTGACCCTTACCGAGGAGGGCTACCGCTGCTCGGGTACGCCGCTCAACGAGACCTTCAACGGCTACAACGCTTCGTCCGAGGAGCTCTACAAGAGCTACCGCGAAGCCTATACCTCGCTGCGTGAGCAGGGGCTCAAGGACGAGGAGTTCCGCGCAGCCCTCGAGCAGGCCGGCGAAACCTTCTCCGCGGGTTCGCGCAAGCTCAACGAGGAGTTCTTTGCCGCCAACAAGGACAATGTGCTGGGTTCGGTCGTAATCACCCGCCTGGCCGACGACAAGTCGCAGTTCGACTCGCTCTACAACGTGGCCGGCGAGGCCGTGCGCAACGCTGCGAGCGTACAGCAGGAGAAGGCCCGCTACGAGAACCTCGAGAAGACCTCCGAGGGCAAGATGTTCACCGACTTCACGATCGAGAAGGGCAGCGCCGAGGGTACCCCCGTATCGCTCTCCGACTATGTGGGCAAGGGCAAGTACGTGCTCGTCGATTTCTGGGCTTCGTGGTGCGGCCCCTGCCGTGGCGAGATGCCCAATCTGGCCGAGGTATACAAGAAGTACAAGGGTGACCGCTTCGAGATCGTGGGCGTAGCCGTCTGGGACGAGCGCGCCGACACCGAGAAGGCCCTCGAGAGCCTGCCGATCACGTGGCCCGTGATCTTCGATGCCGGCCAGCTGCCGACCGACCTCTACGGCATCAACGGCATTCCGCAGATCATCCTCTTTGGCCCCGACGGCACGATCGTGGCACGCGACCTGCGCGGCGAGGCGATCGGCGAGAAGGTCGGCGAGTGCCTGGCCAAATAGTTTGCCGCATCCGACTGAGAAAAGGTCCGGAGACCCGCAAGGTCCCCGGACCTCTCTTTTTTTGCCGCAGCCTCCTTCAGCCGTCCTCCCGTTTCCCGTCCTTCAGCCTGTCCGCCCGTTCCTGTCTTGTCGTCCGTCCTCCTGTTCCCCGTCATGCCACCCGTCCCGCTTTCTGTCCGCCGTGCACCCGGCATGGCTCCTGCGCCCTCTTCGCGGGACACCCCTCCGCTCAGCCGCTCTCCGATCCTCCGCCCGGTTCCGGAACAGACCCTCTGTTGAAAAAAAACGTCCCTGCGGAGGAGGAAAAACCCCGGAAAAAATTCGTATATTTGCTCCTTGAATGGATATGGCTACCTGTTTTCCGGCGTGCGGCGGCCGACCCGTGAGGGCCGCCGACGGTTTTCGTCGTGTTTCTGCCGCACCCGGATCCAGCCCGTCTAAAACTCCGCGCCGCCTATGTTGAGTGCCTTGTACTACATCTTCCTGGTGCTGCTGTGCACCTTTTTCATGATCCTGTCGGCCGTTGCGCTGGTCGTCTGCTATCCCTTCGACCGGGGCCGCCGCGTCGTGCACGAACTCTCGCGCATCCTCGTGCGGATCTTCTTCGCCATCCCGCCCTTCTGGCGCCAGCGCGTCGAGGGCCTTGAGCGGATCGACCGCCGTCAGCGTTACGTCATTGCCGTGAACCACAACACGGTGATCGACATCCCGACGCTCTACTACCTGCCGCTCAATTTCCGGTGGGTCTCCAAGCGCGAGGTCTACAAGGTTCCCTTCTTCGGGCAGTACCTCTTCCTGCACGGCGACATCTGCATCAACCGGGGACGGGCCACGGCCGCCATGGAGCAGCTGCTCCGCGAGGGGCGCGAGTGGATCTCGCGCGGCGCTTCGGTCGCCATCTTCCCCGAGGGCACGCGTTCGAAGGACGGGGAGATCCACCGCTTCAAGGCCGGCGCCTTCCTGCTGGCCCGGGAGGCCGGCGTCGGCATCCTTCCGGTGGTGCTCGACGGTACGAAGTCGCTCATCGGGCACAACCTGCTCTTCAACTGGGGCAACCGGATCACCATCCGGGTCCTGCCTCCCGTTCCGGCCTCGGAGGTCGCCGCTTCGGACCCCCACGAACTGATGGAGCGCGTGCACGACGACATGTGCCGGGCGCTCTCCGAGATCCGCAACAGACGATAGACTATGGCAGACTTACTCAATACGAATCCCAACGAAACCTACGGCGACGACGCCATCGTGACGTTGTCGCCGCGGGAACACATCCGCCTGCGCCCGGGCATGTACATCGGCAAACTGGGCGACGGCTCGCAGGCCGACGACGGCATCTACGTGCTGATCAAGGAGGTCGTCGATAACTCGGTCGATGAGTTCATCATGGGCGCCGGGCGCGAGATCGACATCACGATCGAGGACAACGTCGTCTCGGTGCGCGACTTCGGCCGCGGCATTCCGCTCAAGTCGCTGGCGGCGGCCGTTTCCGAGATGAACACGGGCGGCAAGTACGGCGGTACGGCCTTCAAGAAGACCGTGGGCCTGAACGGCGTGGGCGTCAAGGCCGTGAACATGCTCTCGAGTGAGTTCACGGCGCGCTCGGTGCGCGACGGCGAGGCCCGCACGGTCACCTTCGCCAAGGGGCTCGAGCAGAGCGACCGCTGGGAGTCGGGTGTCTCGGAGAAGAACGGCACCTACATCTCCTTTCGCGTCGATGAGGAGGTTTTCGGGCAATATGCCTACAACCTCGAGTACGTCGAGCAGATGGTCAAGAACTATACCTACCTGAACCTGGGCCTCACGTTCCGCTTCAACGGCCGCAGCTACGTCTCGAAGAACGGACTGCTCGACCTGCTGAACGAGAACATGACCGAGGATCCGCTCTATGCGCCGATCCACCTCTCGGGCGACGACATCGAGGTGGCCATCACCCACGGCACGGGCTACGGCGAGAGCTACTTCTCGTTCGTGAACGGCCAGTACACCTCGCAGGGCGGTACGCACCAGGCGGCCTTCCGCGAGGGTATCGCCAAGACCATCAAGGAGTTCTATCACAAGGACTACGATCCGTCGGACATCCGCACGTCGATCATTGCGGCCATCTCGGTGAAGGTCACCGACCCGGTCTTCGAGTCGCAGACCAAGATCAAGCTCGGCTCGAAGGAGATCGAGCCCGGGGTCTCGATGCGCAACTTCGTGGTCGATTTCCTGGGCAAGCACCTCGACGACTACCTGCACAAACACCCCGAGACGGCGCAGACGCTGCAGAAGAAGATCGTCGAGAACGAGAAGGAGCGCAAGGCCATCTCGGGCATCCAGAAGAAGGCGCGCGAGACGGCCAAGAAGGTCTCGCTCAACAACCGCAAGCTGCGCGACTGCAAGATCCACTTCACGGACAAGAACGAGCTGGCCGAGCAGTCGATGATCTTCATTACGGAGGGCGACTCGGCCTCGGGTTCGATCACCGCCTCGCGCGACGTGCGCACGCAGGCGGTCTTCTCGCTGCGGGGCAAGCCGCTGAACTGTTACGGGCTCACGAAGAAGGTGGTCTACGAGAACGAGGAGTTCAACCTCCTGCAGGCGGCGCTCAACATCGAGGAGGACATGGAGAACCTGCGTTACAACAAGGTGATCATCGCCACCGACGCCGATGTGGACGGCATGCACATCCGCCTGCTGCTCACCTCGTTCTTCCTGCAGTTCTTCCCCGACGTGATCCGCACGGGCCACCTTTATATCCTCCAGCCGCCGCTCTTCCGCGTGCGCAACAAGAAGGTGACCTACTACTGCTACTCCGACGAGGAGCGCGTGCGCGCCATCGAGAAGTGCGGCGCGGGGGTGGAGATCACGCGATTCAAAGGTCTCGGCGAGATCTCCTCGACGGAGTTCAAGGAGTTCATCGGCGAGAACATGCGCCTGGACCGGGTGCGCCTGACGAAGGACGACCCGATCCACGACCTGCTGGAGTTCTACATGGGCAAGAACACCTTCGAGCGGCAGGGATTCATCATCGACAACCTGCGTATCGAGGAGGACCTCGTGGAGCAGGACCTCAAACTGAGTTGATGCGCTATGGCAGAAGAGAAAGAGATACGCGAGGGGCTTCCCGCCGGGGAGGCCGACACGGCGGCGCCCGGAGCGCCGTCGGACGGAGACACGCCGCAGGATGCGGTGCCTGTCGATGAGGCTCCGGCCGGGGAGCCGGCAGCTGCGGCCCGGGCCGGGAAGTTCGGACGGCTGATGCAGGACGAGGGTGGTGTGCGCAAGCTCACGGGCATGTACCGCAACTGGTTCCTCGACTACGCCTCCTATGTGATTCTGGAACGTGCCGTCCCCCACGTCGAGGATGGCCTGAAACCCGTGCAGCGGCGCATCCTCCACGCCATGAAGACGGTCGATGACGGCCGCTACAACAAGGTGGCGGGCATCGTCGGCGAGACGATGAAGTACCACCCGCACGGCGACGCCTCGATCAAGGACGCGCTGGTGCAGCTCGGGCAGAAGGACCTCCTGATCGACTGCCAGGGCAACTGGGGCAACATCCTGACGGGCGACGATGCGGCCGCGGGCCGTTACATCGAGGCGCGCCTGTCGAAATTCGCGCTCGACGTGGTCTTCAACCGCAAGACCACCGAGTGGATGCGCTCCTACGACGGACGCAACGAGGAGCCGGTGACCCTTCCGATCAAGTTCCCGCTGCTGCTGGCCCAGGGATCGGACGGCATCGCCGTGGGCCTGGCGTCGAAGATCCTGCCGCACAACTTCATCGAGCTGATCAATGCGGCCATCGCCCACCTCGAGGGGCGCGACTTCGACCTCTATCCCGACTTTCCGACGGGCGGCATGGCCGACGTGAGCCGCTACAACGACGGCCTTCGGGGCGGCACGGTGAAGGTCCGCGCGAAGATCTCGAAGATCGACAAGCGCACGCTCGCCATTACGGAGATTCCCTATACGACAACCACCGAGTCGATCAAGGAGTCGATCATCAAGGCCAACGACAAGGGCAAGATCAAGATCCGCAAGGTCGATGACAATACGGCCGACAAGGTCGAGATCGTGATCCAGGTGGCTCCCGACGAGTCGTCGGACAAGACGATCGACGCCCTCTACGCCTTTACCGACTGCGAGGTCTCGATCGCCCCGAACGCCTGCGTCATCTGGGACGAGAAACCGCACTTCCTGGGTGTGAAGGAGATCCTCCGCCGCTCGGCCGAGCACACCAAGTGGCTGCTGGGCCGCGAGCTGGAGATCCGCCTCGGGGAGCTGCAGGAGGCGTGGCATGCCGCCTCGCTCGAGCGGATCTTCATCGAGAACCGCCTCTACCAGCTCATCGAGGGGTGCAAGACCCGCGAGGAGGCTTACGCTGCCGTCGATAAGGGACTGGAACCCTTCAAGAAACAGCTGCGACGTGAAGTGACGCTTGAGGATGTGCAGAAGCTCACCGAACTGAAGTTCATCCGCATCTCGCGCTACGATACGGAGAAGGCCGACAACGAGATCCGCCAGATCGAGGAGGACATCCGCACGACGCAGTACCACCTGGCTCACCTGACCGAGTATGCCGTGGCCTACTACGAGCGCATCCGCGACAAGTACGGCAAGGGGCGCGAGCGGCGCACCGAACTCCGGGAGTTCGACTCGATCGAGGCGACGAAGGTCGCCGTGACCAACGCCAAGCTCTACGTGGACCGCGCCGAGGGCTTCTTCGGCATCGGCAAGTCGATGAAGGATGCCGAGTTCGTCTGCGACTGCTCGGATATCGACGACGTGATCGTCTTCACCAAGGAGGGGCGCTACGTCATCACGAAGGTCTCGGACAAGGCCTTCTTCCAGAAGGGGATCTACTACATCGGGGTCTTCAAGCGCAACGACGAGCGGACGATCTACAACGTTCTCTACCGCGACGGCAAGAACGGCCCGCTGATGATGAAGCGCTGCGCCATCAAGGGCATCACGCGCGACAAGGAGTACGACATCACGAAGGGTACGCCCAAGAGTGAGATTCTCTATATGTCTGTGAATCCGAACGGTGAGGCCGAGGTGCTGAAGGTTTACTTCAAGCCCCGTCCGCGCCTGAAGAAGGTGATCGTCGATCTCGATTTCTCGACCCTTGCCATCAAGGGCCGCCAGAGTCAGGGCAACCTCTTCTCGCGCTACGGCATCCACAAGATCGTACTCAAGGAGCGGGGCACCTCGACCCTCGGCGGGCTGACGATCTGGTTCGACGAGGATGTCCGCCGCCTGAACTCCGACGGCCGCGGCACGTGCCTCGGCGAGTTCAAGGGCGACGACAAACTGATCGTCTGGACCTCGAAGAACCAGTATTACATCACGGGCTACGACCTGGGGCAGCACTTCCCCGACGAGACGATCCACGTGAGCCGCTACGAACCCGACCGCGTCTACAGCCTCTGCTACTACGACCGCGATCAGAAATACTACTACATGAAGCGCTTCACGGCCGAGATGTCCGACCGCATGCAGGCCTTCCTCGACGAGGATGCCGACTTCATCTGCGTGACCGATACGGCGGGTGCGCAGCTCGAGATCACCTACAAGGGCGCCCATGCCACGCGCCCGGCCGACCGGATCGACGTCGATGAGTTCGTGGGAGTCAAGAGCCACAGGGCCAAGGGCAAGCGCCTGACGACCTACGATGTGGCGGAGCTCCGCTTCATCGAGCCCGAACCGGCTCCCGAGCCCGACGACGAGGAGCCGCTCGACGACGGGGCGGACCCGGCCGACGGCCGGCCGGAGGGGGAGAGCACCCCGGAGAGCCGGCCTGCGGCGCCCGAACGTCCCTCCACCCCGGCAGGACGCGGCGTGCCGACCCGCTCGGAGACGGGGCTTCCCCCGACGGATGCCACGCCGGGCGGCGTGGCGTTCGAGATCGAGCGCCCGAAGGGGGATGCCGACGAAGTGGTGGACCCCGAACAACTCAACCTGTTCTGACGATGAAACCGATCTTTCTGGTGGGCTACATGGGCTGCGGCAAGAGCACGCTGGGCCGCAAGCTGGCGCGGCGGCTCGGTGCGGCCTTTGTCGATACGGATGCCGCGGTCGAGGAGCTGGAGGGGGCCTCGGTGGCCGACGTCTTCCGTTACGAGGGCGAGACGCGCTTCCGCGAACTCGAACGCGGGGTGCTCGAGCGGGTGATCGCCTCGGGCGATGCCGCCGTGGTCTCGACGGGCGGCGGCCTGCCCGTCTGGCGCGACAACATGGAGTGCATGAATGCCGCCGGACATACGGTCTACCTGTGCCGCACGGCGGCGCAGATCGCCGGGCGCCTGAGCCCCTACGGACGGCAGAAGCGCCCCCGCTTGCGCGGCCTGAGCGACGACGAACTGGTCGGCTTCATGGAGCGCGACATGGCCGTGCGCGACCCCTTCTACCGGAAGGCGGCGCTGACGGTCGAGTGCGGCGGGCGGAGCGACGACGAACTGGTGGGGGAGATCCTCGGGCGGCTCTTCCCCGACGGCCTTCCCGCGGGTTGCCGCCCGGCTGCCGGAGTGCATGACTGAATCTCAAGGAGCGATGAACGACGGAAAGACAACGGGAAACCGGGCCCCGATCGGGGTCTACGATTCGGGACTGGGCGGACTGACCGTCTGGCGGGAGATCCGCCGTGCGCTGCCCTCGGAGTCGCTCGTCTACCTGGGCGACGGGGCCAACTGCCCCTACGGCTCCCGCCCGCGTGAGGAAGTGCAGCAGCTGGCCGATGCCGCGGTGGCGCGGCTGGTCGGCGCCGGTTGCAAGATGGTCGTCGTGGCGTGCAACACGGCCACGGCGGCGGCGATCGACTTCCTGCGTGCGAAATATGCCTCTCTGCAGATTGTCGGCATGGAACCGGCCGTAAAGCCCGCCTGTCTGGCCACCCGCAGCGGGGTGGTGGGGGTGCTGGCCACCGAGCGGAGTCTCGACGGGGAGCTTTTCCGCCGGACTGCGGCCCGCTACGGCTCGGGTATCGAGGTACTCACGGTCCCCGGACGCGGATTCGTCGAGCTGGTCGAGGCGGACCGCGAACAGACGCCCGAGGCCGAGGCCTGCGTGCGCGAGGCCGTCGAGCCGATGCTGCGGCGCGGCGCCGACCAGATCGTGCTGGGATGCACGCACTATCCCTTCCTGCGCCCCGTCCTGGAGCGCATTGTGGCCGGCCGCGGCGTGACGATCGTGGACCCTTCGCCGGCCGTGGCGCGGCGGGTCGTGCAGCTGCTCGACCGCTACGGGCTGCGGGCTCCGGCCGACAACCTTCCCCGGCTCGAATTCCTCACCTTCGCCGACGAGACCTACCGTGCCCGGCTCGAGGCAAAGGCCTTCGCTTCAATGGACTGATTGTCGCAAGTATCTGATTGAAAGAGTGAAGTCTCTGCTGATCGTATCTGTTGGTTTAAGTGGCCAGCTTAATGCGTAGCAGGTCAGTGTAGTATCCGTTATTTTTTCTCCGTTTCCGCCCTCCGGTTTTCAAATCCGCAAATATTTCCGTATCTTCGCTCGATAATATCGAGCGTCAAGGAAACACATGGCATCCAGAAACAATACATCCGCCTCTTCGGGCCGGCGGCAGACCGTGGCCCGCTCCAACAGCGACAGCGCCCGCTGGATCGCGGGACTGCTGCTGCTTTTCATCGGTCTGTTCGTCGCCGCCTCGGTCTTCTTCTCGTTTTTCACGTGGGACGTGGACCAGAGCATCCTGCAGCGTCCGGCCGAGGAGCGCGAACTGTTGGGCGACGAGGTGGAGAACCTCTGCGGCGAGGCCGGTGCGCGCATCGGCCGCATGCTGGTGGACAACTCGTTCGGCGTCTTCGGCATCCTGCTTCCCTGCATACTGGTGCTTGTCGGCATCCGCATCATCCGCCAGCGTCCGCTGCTGCTCAACCACTCGATCCTCTCGCTGCTGCTGATCCTCATCCTGGGGTCGCTGACCCTCGGTTTCGCCTTTGGCGACCGCTGGAGCCTCTGCTCCTCGACCGGCTGGGGCGGCGCCTTCGGCATCGGGGTTTCGGAGATGCTCCACGCCCACATCGGCGTGGTCGGGACGCTCATCCTGCTGCTCGGCGGATGGATCCTCACGGGCGTGTTCATCAACCGCAATTTCATCAATACGGTCAATGAGGCCGGCAACGTCATGGTGGATCGCAGCGAGCGGATCGTCGAGACGGTGCGCCGCAAGGTCGTGGGCCATACCCCGGCCGACGAACCGCTCGGCGGCGGGATGCAGGAGGAGGCTTTGGCTTCCGAGGCTGCCGTGCCCGATGCCGGAGCGAAGGCTGCCCCGGAGGACGACGTGCGCGCTGCCGGACAGCATTCCGGCAAGGAGGGTGAGCCGGCCGCACCGGCTGCGGAGGCGGAGACGCCTGCAATGCGGCGCCCGATCCGGGTGCAGGCGGGTGTGCCGTCCGGGCAGCCTGCGGCAGGGGGCGCGTCGCTCCGCTCGGACGAGGAGCGCCGTGCCGCCGAGGTCTTCCGCGATGTGGCGGCCGGAACGGATATGCCCCGCGACCCGCATCCAGGGGAGGGGACGGAGATCGTGCGGCCGGCAGCCGAAACGGCCGGCGTGGCGGTGGCGGCGAATGCCGCGGAAGCGGGGGAGGAGAGCCCCTTCCTCGAGCTGACTCCCGACGGGCGGCCGATTGTCGCTGATGATGAGGCGGAGCCTGAACTCCTGTCGGCCGACGACGGGGAGTTCACGGAGGTGGATCTCTCCCGTTCGGGCGACCGCGTGGTCATGGGCCGCGGCGGTCTGGTCGAACTGGCGCGGCCGTCCGTTGTGCGGCAGCCGGTGCAGGAGGGCCCGTTCACCGAAATCTCCGTGGGCGGCGACGACTCCGAGGGCGGGGCTTCCGCCCGCAGCGCAGTGCAGGAGACCGTGCGGCGCGGCCCGTCGTATGCCCCGCGCAACGACGAAGACCGCCCCGTCTTCGAGGAGTTCACGACGGCGGACGATCCGGCGGACGCTCCCGAGCCGCTGCAGGGCCCCGGGCCGGACGTGCATCCGGTGGCCGGGATGCCCTCCGAAACGGCCGCGGCGCCCGCCCACGATGGCGGGGAGACGACGCAGGGGGTGGTGGTCACGGTCGAGGCGCACGAGGCGCGGATGGTCGATGAACGCAAGATCCCGACCGAGAGCTACGATCCGCTGAAGGATCTGGTCAATTACCGCAAGCCGCCCGTGACGCTGCTCGAGGACTACATCTCCGATTCGGAGGTCTCGGACGAGGAGATCTTCGAGAACAAGACCCGCATCGAGGAGACGCTCAAGTATTTCGGCATCCCGATCCAGCGCATTAAGGCCACGGTGGGCCCGACGGTGACCCTCTACGAGATCGTGCAGGCCCAGGGCGTCAAGATCTCGAAGATCCAGGGGCTGCAGAACGACATCGCGCAGAGCCTCAAGGCCGAGTCGGGCATCCGCATCATTGCGCCGATCCCCGGGCGCGGCACGATCGGCATCGAGGTGCCGAACCGCTGCAAGCAGGTCGTGTCGATGTATTCGGCCATCCGCTCGCTGCGTTTCCAGGAGTCGAAGGCCACGCTCCCGGTGGTCATCGGGCGCACGATCCAGAACGAGAACTTCGTCTTCGACCTGGCGAAGATGCCCCACCTGCTCGTGGCCGGAGCCACGGGTATGGGTAAGTCGGTGGGCCTGAACGCCATCATCACCTCGCTGCTTTACCGCATGCATCCGGCGCAGCTGAAGTTCGTGATGATCGACCCCAAGATGGTCGAGTTCTCGCTCTATGCCAAGATCGAGAAGCACTTCCTGGCCAAGATGGAGTCCGAGGAGGAGGCCATCGTCACCGACCCCAAGAAGGCGGTCTACACGCTCAACGCCCTCTGCACGGAGATGGACACCCGTCTGGAGCTCTGCAAGAAGGCCGGGGCGCGCAACATTGCCGAGTACAACGAGAAATTCACCGCGCGGCGGCTCAACCCGATGAACGGCCACCGCTTCCTGCCCTACATCGTCGTGGTGATCGACGAGTTCGCCGACCTGATCATGACGGCCAAGGAGGTCGAGATGCCCGTGACGCGCCTGGCGCAGAAGGCCCGCGCCATCGGCATCCACCTGATCGTGGCCACGCAACGCCCGTCGGTCGATGTCATCACCGGAAAGATCAAGGCCAACTTCCCGGCCCGCATCGCCTTCCGCGTGATGCAGATGATCGACTCGCGGACGATCATCGACCGTCCCGGCGCCGACCAGCTCATCGGCCGCGGCGACATGCTTATCTCGAAGGACGGCGAGCTGACCCGTATCCAGTGCGCCTTCGTCGATACGCCCGAAGTCGAGCGGATCGTCGATTACATCTCGAAACAGCAGGGATACACCGAGGCCTATGCACTGCCCGACTATACGCCCGAGAGCGCCGGCGGCGAGGGCATGGGCAGCAGCGAGGAGTCGTCGGCCCCGGTCAAATACGACACGCTCTTCGCCGAGATCGCCCGTGAGGCGGTGTCGGGCGGACAGATCTCCACGTCGATGATCCAGCGTAACTACGAGGTGGGCTTCAACCGCGCCGGGCGGATCATGATGCAGCTCGAACGGGCCGGCATCGTGGGTCGCCAGCAGGGGGCCAAGCCGCGCGACATCCTCTTCCACGACCTGCCGTCGCTCGAGGCGAAGCTGCAGGAGCTGGGGTTGTTCTGACACGCGGCGGAGGTGCGCGGACCATGCAACGAAAATACAAGACTGAGATGATGAGAGGAATGAAAGCAATCGTCTGGATGGCGGCCCTTCTGGGCGGAGTGTGCGGCGCATCGGCGGCCGACCGGGCCGGCGATCTGCTGCGCGGGATCTCCGACGGGTTCCGCGCCATGAAAAGCTATGCCGTGCGCTTCGAGGTCGCAACGGCCGATTACCGCTCCTCGGGGAGTTATGTCGTCGAGGGCGAGGCCTACAGCCTCGAACTGGGCGATGCCGAGGTCTTCTGCGACGGGAAGGTCCGCTACGAGGTGGACAACGGCCGTCGCGAGGTGACGATCCTCGATGTGGACCGCCGGAGCCGCAACATCCTGAACAATCCCGTGCGGGCGTTCGACTTCATCGGCAGCGACTACTCCTGCGAACTGCTTTGGGAGCGCGACGGACAGGCGGCCGTGCGGCTGACCCCGATGGCGGGGAGCGACTCGTCGGCCGGGGAGATCACCCTCGTGGTCGATACGTCGCGGATGCGTCCCGTGTCGCTCTCGTACGACTACGACGGCGAGCGGGTCGATGTCGCGATCCGCTCGGTGGGTGCGCCCGATGCCCCGCTGCGGCGCTTCGACCGGAAGGCCTGCGAGGGCTACGAGTTCATCGATTTCCGGTAATCCCGAACCTGTTTCCGCCCCGTATCGGGTGTCTCGAGGGCGGTGTGTGCCGGCTTTTTTTTGACGGAGCCGCCTGTCTCTGCCCTGCGACATGTTCGGGTGCTTCGGACAAGATATGGAGCCGCCATGTTTCGGTTGGACGGATATGATGCCGGAAACCGGGCATTGCGGCTTTTTTGTATTTTTTAATATCGTTTCTTTTGGGGTGTTAAAAATGTATAAACGATGCTTTATGCATCGTGTTTTTTTCTATATTTGTAACGTGTGTTGAATGGATGTCGGCGACGGGAGGGCCTTGTGAGTCTGAGGCTTGTCGGGTGCAGCCCTGTGTGTAGGGGCGAATCCGGTTCGGACGAGGAAGAGACGGAAAACCAAAATACTGACCCGTATGAAGAGATGGATTTTATTGTTCGCTTTGCTTGGGGCGGCCGCCGTTGCGCACGCCCAGTCTTTTGTGGATAACGGCAAAGGCATGATCTGGCAATTCGAGTTCCGAAACCTGTTCCAGTCGAAAAGCGAGGGAGTCAAGCAGCGCGTGCTCGAGGAGGAGCTGGCGGTCGGGTATAGCTTCGATCCGCGTTTCTCGCTGCTTGTTCCGGTTACGCGGTCGGTCGGGCTGTTCGATGCCGATAAGGCGAAAAACTACGAGGATGCCATGCAGCTCGGGCTGGGTTTCGGCTACGCACCGCTGCATACCGATCACGACCGGCTCGACATTTCGGTCCGGTTCGGCAATACGCTCGGTGGCGACTGGCACTTCCGTTCATACGATGCGGGTGTGCGCTGGCAGTCCGACGTCCTGTGGACTCCGCTTTTTATAGGTGCCGGTATCCGCTATGTCGATGCCTACAAGGGCGGATTTGCGGATTACTGCCATGTCTATCTGTCGGTCGGCGTCCGCATCCTGTGGCATTGCGGGGCCGGGCGTGCGGGACGGTAGCCTGCCCGCCGGACAGCTCCTGCCGCCGGATGGCGGGCCTGTCGCCGCACCGGTAAAAGACGTATTTCTCCCGACACCCCGTCGGGAGATTTTTTTTATGCCGCCAAATCGCCCGAAAAGGGCCGAAAACAGCCCTTCGCGGAGAAAATATCCTCTCCGGGGGTGTGTTTTCCGGGTGGAAAGTTGCCCGAATCGCGGGAAATTACTATTTTTGTTCGTTAAATTATAGTGTGACGGAACAGCGGAACGGTACGGTTGCCGCGCCTTAGGCTCCGGCACCGTCGGGCTGCCCGTGCGGCAGCCGGCGGGACCACCGGTCCGTCGTGAAGCAGAAAAGTGAAACCTTATGTTGACTGAAGAAGAAAAGAACGCCGGTTTGGTGGGGCGTATCATCCCCATCAATATCGAAGAGCAGATGAAGTCGGCCTACATCGACTACTCGATGTCGGTGATCGTCTCGCGTGCGTTGCCCGACGTGCGGGACGGTCTGAAGCCCGTGCACCGACGCATCCTCTACGATATGAGCGCCGAGCTCAACCTCTACTCGGACAAACCCACGCGTAAGTCGGCCCGTATCGTCGGCGACGTGCTCGGTAAGTTCCACCCCCACGGCGACTCGTCGGTCTACGACGCCATGGTGCGTCTGGCCCAGGAGTGGTCGATGCGCTACCCGCTGGTGGACGGCCAGGGTAACTTCGGTTCGATGGACGGCGATTCGCCGGCCGCCATGCGTTATACCGAGGCCCGCATGAAGAAGATCACCGACGAGGTGATGGCCGACATCGACAAGGAGACCGTGGACTGGACGCTCAACTTCGACGACACGATCCCCGAACCCACGGTGCTGCCCACGAAGATCCCGCTGCTGATCGTGAACGGCGCGAGCGGTATCGCCGTCGGCATGGCCACGAACATGGCCCCGCACAACCTCTCGGAGGTGGTGGATGCCTGCTGCGCCTATGTCGATAACCCCGAGATCACGGGCGAGGAGCTGCTCCACTACGTCAAGGGTCCCGACTTCCCGACGGGCGGCATCATCTACGGCTACGAAGGCGTCCGCGAGGCGATGCTCACGGGCCGCGGCCGCGTGGTCATGCGCGCCCGGACCGAGATCGAGCACACCCCCTCGGGCCGCGAGTGCATCGTCATCACCGAGATCCCCTACATGATCAACAAGGCCGAGATGATCAAGAAGATCGCCGACATGATCAACGACAAGAAGATCGAGGGCATCTCCTACATCAACGACGAGTCGGACCGCAACGGCCTGCGGATCATCATCATCCTCAAACACGACGCCGTGGCGAGCGTGGTGCTCAACACGCTCTTCAAGAATACGCCGCTGCAGACGTCGTTCGCCGTGAACAACATCGCGCTGGTCAATGGCCGGCCCCAGCTGCTCACGATGCGCGACCTGATCCGGCACTTCATCGACCACCGCCACGACGTGGTGGTGCGCCGCACGCGCTTCGACAAGCGCAAGGCCGAGGAGCGCCTGCACATCGTGCTGGGTCTGCTCGTCGCGCAGGACAACATCGACGAGATCGTGCACATCATCCGCTCGTCGAAGACCCCCGACGAGGCCAAGCAGACGATGATGGAGCGTTTCGAGCTGGACGACATCCAGGCTTCGGCCATCATCGAGATGCGTCTGCGCGCACTGACCGGCCTCGAGCACGGCAAACTCGTGGCCGAGCGCGACGAGCTCATGAAGCTCATCGCACACCTCACGGAGGTGCTCGAGAACGTCTCGATGCAGATGCAGATCATTAAGGACGAGCTGATCGAGATGAAGGAGAAGTACGGCGACGAGCGTCGCTCGGAGATCGTCTACGCCTCCGAGGAGTTCAACCCCGAGGACTTCTACGCCGACGACGACATGGTCATCACCATCTCGCACATGGGCTACATCAAGCGCACGCCGCTGGCCGAATACCGCACGCAGAACCGCGGCGGCGTCGGCGCCAAGGGCAGCGCCACGCGCGACGAGGACTTCATCGAGCACATCTACGTCGCCTCGATGCACAACACGATGCTCTTCTTTACGGAGAAGGGCCGCTGCTACTGGCTCAAGGTCTACGAGATTCCCGAAGGCGCCCGCTCGTCGAAGGGCCGCGCCATCCAGAACGTCATCCAGATCGAACCCGAGGACAAGGTCCGCGCCTACATCAACGTCAAGCGCCTGGACGATGCCGACTACGTGAACAACAACTACATCATCATGTGCACGAAGGACGGTACGATCAAGAAGACGAAACTCGAGGCCTACTCGCGTCCGCGCCAGAACGGTGTCAATGCCATCGTTATCCGCGAAGGCGACCAGCTCATCGAGGCCAAGCTGACGAGCGGCAACGCCGAGGTGCTGATCGCCGCCCGCGAAGGCAAGGCCATCCGCTTCAACGAGAACACGGTGCGTCCGATCGGCCGTGTCGGCGCCGGTGTGCGCGGCATCTCGATCGACGAGGACGACGAGGTGGTCGGCATGATCTGCATCGAGCCCGACTCGAAGCAGGACGTGCTGGTGCTGAGCGAGAACGGCTACGGCAAGCGCACGGATCTCGACGAGTACCGCATCACCAACCGAGGCGGCAAGGGCGTCAAGACCATCAACATCACGGAAAAGACAGGCAAACTCATATCGATTCAGGCCGTTACGGACGAGAACGACCTGATGATCATCAACCGTTCGGGACTCACCATACGCACGGCCGTTTCGCAGATCCGCCTGGCGGGCCGCGCCACGCAGGGCGTGCGTATCATCAACCTCCGCGAAGGGGACGCCATCGCTTCGGTGATGGCCGTGCCGGCTGCCGGGGAGGATGCAGACGTCGATCCTGCGGGTGATTCGCAGACCGCGGCGGATGCCGTGCAGGCGAATCCTTCCGCCGAGGAATAACTATTGAGGAAGAGTAATTGCAAACCTAAAATTCAGTTTCTTATGAAAAAGACTTTTGTGACGGCGCTCGCCGCATTGATCCTGGCAGTCCCTGCTGCCGAGGCTCAGAAAGTGAACAAAGACGCATTGCTGGCGAAGATCGAGAAAAGCGACTCGGACATCGCCGACGCAAAGAAAGGCGTCAAGGCCGCAACGTGGATCAACCGCGGCAAGGCCTTCTACGAGGCTGCCGCCGAACCGACGAAGAGCCTCTTCGTCGGCATGGACGCCACGATGCTCAAGCTCGCTGTCGGCGACGCACAATCGACCGGCACCGAGACGGTGAACGGTGCCCAGATGGAGGCCTGGGTCTATCCGTGGTTCACGGTCTACATCGTGGACGGCAAGGTGAAGACCTGGAAGCAGACGCAGTTCGTTTATGAAGGAGCCGTGGCAAAGGCAGTCGAGGCCTACAACAAGGCATTCGAACTCGATCCCAAGAGCGCTTCGAAGGTCAAGGACGGCCTGAAGCAGATCAGCGACTTCTGCTCGCAGGTCGGCAACGCCGGCCTCGACTCGGGTGACTACCTGGGTGCAGCCGACGCCTACGCACAGGCTTTCGAGGCACAGTCGAGCCCTGCCTACGGTGAGGCTGCCGATCCTTCGCTGCTCTACTATGCCGGTTACCTCCACACGGTGGACGGCGCCAACAACCCCGCTTCGTTCCCCGTGGGAGCCGAGCAGCTCTCGAAGGCCATCGATATGGGCTACACCGACGAGGAGGGCAACATCTACTACTACCTGTTCCACTGCTACTACGGCCAGAAGGCTTCGGACAAGGCCTTTGTGGACAAGGCCAAGCAGGCCCTGCTGACCGGTATCGAGAAGTTCCCGAAGAACGAGCGCATCCTCGACGGTCTGGTGCAGCTCTACACCTCGCCCGAGGACAACGTGGGTGACCCGGCCGACCTGATCGCGCTGATCGACAAGGCCATCGAGAACAACCCGACGAACGTCGATCTGTGGTTCGGCCGCGGCCGTATCTTCTACGCGCTCAAGGACTACGACCAGAGCATCGAGTCGTTCAAGAAGGTCGTCGAGCTCAAGCCCGACCTCTATGAGGGCAACTACTATCTGGGTGTGTTCTACACGATCAAGGGCGACGAGGTGAACAAGGAGATGAACGCCAAGCAGTACAGCAGCCAGGCCGCTTATGATGCCGACCTGAAGGCTGTCAATGCGATCTACATGGAGGCTATTCCCTGGCTGGAGAAGGCGCTCGAGCTCAAGCCCGAGGATCCCAGCTCGGTCGAGCTGCTCAAGTCGATCTGCTTCCGTCTGCGCGACGAGGAGGGTATGATGGACAAGTACACGAAGTACAACGAGATGTTCAAGAAGATCCAGGGTCAGCAGTGATTGTCCCGGATTCGATGATTCATCGGGCCCCCGGAAGTTCCTCGGAACTCCCGGGGTCTCTGTTTTTGATGCGGCGGGTCCGCCGGGCGGAGCGCATTTCTGCCGGGGCTGACGGAAAGCCCCGGCCTTTACGGCGGGCGTTCTGCCGCGGCAGGATGTGTTGTAGCAGGATGTGTTGTAGCAGGATGAGGTGTGCCGGGATAGAGTGTGCCGGGATGTGTCGGTGTGCGGAACCGATGCGTCGGGGGGGGTCAGGAGACCTTCTCGTGGATGGCCCTCAGACGCCGCGTCATGAAGTACTGCAGCACGCCGCGCAGGAACATGTAGAGCGTGAAGGCCAGCCAGAGGGCGTTGTTGCCGATCACGGGATGCAGCGCGTAGTAGATGCCGAAGTAGGTCAGCGTGGCCAGGAACATCGAGTTGCGCATGACGCGCGTTTCGGTGGCCCCGACCATGATGCCGTCCATGATGAACGGCATGGCGCTGGCGATCGGGATCAGGATGATCCAGATGATGTAGCGGCCGGCTGTCTCGATGATCGCCGCGGCGTTTTCAGCCGTGTCGCTGACGAAGAGCCCCACCAGGTCGCGCCACCAGATGATGTAGATCACGACGAACAGGGCCGATACCAATGTACCCCACGCCAGGCAGCCGCGCAGGCAGCGGCGCAGCGACATTGCGTCGCGGGCGCCGATGAAGCGTCCCGTGAGCGCCTCGGCCGCATAGGCGAAGCCGTCGTTCATGTAGGAGAAGAGAGTGAAGAGCTCGAGCAGCAGGGCGTTCACGGCCAGCAGCTCCTGGTTGCCCAGCCGGGCCGACGATCCGGTGAAGAAGGTGTAGACCGCCACGATGCAGAACGTGCGCAGGATGATGTCGCGGTTGATGATGAAGTAGGTCTTCAGCGGGCGGAGGTCGATGACCTGCGACCAGTCGATGAGCTTCACGACGTGGCGGTATTTGGCCACAAGCAGCACCGAGGCCAGTGCCACGCCGCTCCACTGGGCGATGACCGAGGCGTAGGCGATGCCGACGATGCCCATATCCATGCCGAAGGCGAACCACAGGCTGCAGAGGCTGTGGATGACATTCACCGTGACGGCCGTGCACATGGGGAAGAGGGCGTTCTGCATGCCCGTGTACCAGCCGTTGAAGCCGAAGAGCAGGATGCCGGCCGGCACAGCCCAGATGCGTGCGTAGAAGTATTCGCGGGTCATCTGGCTGCCGTTCATCGCCCGCAGCGCCAGCTCGCCCACGGGATACTGCAGCAGCACCATCAGGATGCCCATGATTCCGGCCACGGAGAGGGCGCGCCCCAGCATGTTGGCGCATTCGCGGAAGTTTCCGGCGCCGAACGCCTGGGCCGTCAGTCCGCTTGTGCCCATGCGGACGAACGAACAGTTCCAGTAGATGAAGTTGAAGATCGAGACGCCGATGGCCAGCGAGCCGATCGCGGCTGCCGAATCGCTGCCCCAGTGTCCGGCGATGGCGGTCGAGATGATGCCCATCAGCGGCACGGTGATGTTCGAGACGATGTTCGGAAGCGCGATGCGCAGTATTTCCCGGTTCATGTTCATACGCGGATGCAAAGATAAGGTAAAAGTGCCGAATTTGCGGGCCTTGTCCGATTTTATCTCGAAATCGGGCATGCAATGTGCTGTAATCCGGAAAAATGGATTACCTTTGCCCCACGAAAACCGGGTGCCGGGATTCGCCGCCGTATCGTGCCGCATGCGGTGCGTCGTGCGGAGCGGGATCCCCCGCAGTCCGGAAAACAAGACGTATATCAAGCGATGAAAGATCAGAAAAACGACTCGACCCAGGTGCTCGCGCGATTCGGTCGCGACAAACGCGTGCGCGTGGTGAAGGCTACGGCGGAGCGTGTCGAGCGTCGCCCGCGTTTGCAGCGTGATGCTGCCGATTCGGAGCAGCCGTATCAGAAGGAGACCGCAAGGCGTGCCTCCTACAACCCCCATTTCACGGAGGACAACCGTCCGAAGTTCGACAATTCGCACTCCCCGCGCCCGGCCTACGGGCGGTATGGCGACGACGAGCGTCCGCGTCGCGACGGGGAGCACGGCCACCGCACGGCGGAGCGCAGCTTCCGCCGCGATGAGCGTCCGCAGCATGGAGACG
>ULTR01076233.1_pt1 | contig 25964 bp, 24 predicted proteins | sample 1957781 | NCBI WGS metagenome assembly ULTR01 (sample SAMEA4835739, study PRJEB28245) | human gut metagenome | biome: gut microbiome; material: fecal sample | place: Denmark | collected 2008 | reverse complement strand
CAATATCTTCTCTGTGATTTGAGTGCATTTGTAGAATTCTTCCGATTCTTTCTTTCTTATCTTTGCTTGAATTTAAAACTGTTGATCCTGTTTCTAATGTTCCTGAATATACTCTAAAGAAACATAATTTTCCTACGAATGGATCTGTTGCAATTTTAAATGCCAAAGCTGCAAATGGTTCTGAATCAGATGTCTTAGCTTCTGTTTCAACACCATCTAATGTTGTACCTTTGATATGTGGTATATCTAATGGTGATGGCATATAATCAACTATTGCATTTAATAGTTCTTGTACACCTTTATTTTTATATGAAGATCCACATGTTACAGGAACGATTTGATTTGCTATTGTTCCTTTTCTTATGGCTTTTTTGATTTCTTCTTCAGATGGTTCTTCACCGTCTAAATATTTCATCATTAATTCTTCATCTTGTTCACATGCAGCTTCAATCATTGATGTTCTCCATTTTTTAGCTTCTTCTAACATATCTTCTGGAATATCTGTTTCTTCAATTTCTTTTCCTAAATCATCTTTATGGATGAATGCTCTCATTTTAATTAAATCAACGATTCCCTTGAAGTTATCTTCAGCTCCAATTGGTAATTGAACAGGTACTGGATTTGCACGTAATCTATTTTTTAATTGGTCAACGCAAAGCATAAAGTTTGCTCCAACGATGTCCATTTTGTTTACATATACCATTCTTGGTACTTGGTATTTATCTGCTTGTCTCCAAACAGTTTCTGTTTGAGGTTGAACTCCACCTTTTGCAGCTAATACTGTAACAGCTCCGTCAAGTACTCTTAAAGATCTTTGTACTTCAACTGTAAAGTCAACGTGACCTGGAGTATCAATAATGTTAATTCTATTGTTTTTCCAGAAACATGTTGTTGCTGCAGATGTAATTGTGATACCTCTTTCTTGCTCTTGTTCCATCCAGTCCATTGTTGCTGCACCTTCGTGAACTTCACCTATTTTATGTGTTTTTCCTGTATAGAATAATATTCTCTCTGTTGTTGTTGTTTTACCAGCATCAATGTGAGCCATTATTCCTATATTTCTTGTTCTTTCTAATGGGTATGCTCTTCCTGCCATTTTATTTCTTCCCCCTTTTTACCATTTATAATGTGCAAATGCTTTATTAGCTTCTGCCATTCTATGTGTATCTTCTTTCTTCTTAAATGCTCCACCGTTTCCGTTTACTGCATCTATAATTTCAGCTGCTAGTTTTTCAGCCATAGTTTTTTCATGTCTGTTTCTAGCATATGTTACTAACCATCTTAAACCTAAAGTTTGTCTTCTTTCTGGTCTAATCTCTAATGGTACTTGGTATGTTGCTCCACCTACTCTTCTTGCTTTTACTTCAAGAACTGGCATAACGTTTTCTAATGCTGCTTCAAATACTTCTAATGGATTTTTTCCTTCTTTTTCTTTTATGATATCGAATGCATCATATACTATGCCTTGAGCAACTGATTTTTTACCATCTAACATTATGTTGTTAATTAATTTTGTAACAACTTTGCTATTATAAATTGGATCTGGTAATACATCTCTTTTTGCTATAAATCCTCTTCTTGGCACTATTCTTCACTCCTTTTCTTTTTTGACATTTAAACAAATGTCTAAGTTACTCTGGAAAGATCCTGTTTCTCTTTCCCGTATAGTGCTACATAATCTATTCTAAATTTAAGTACCTTAATTTAGTAAATTGTGTGCACTAATCTTTTAAATTATTCATTATTTTTTTGGACGTTTAGCCCCATATTTTGAACGACCTTGCATTCTGTCTTTAACTCCTGCTGTATCTAATGTTCCTCTGATAATATGGTATCTAACACCTGGAAGGTCTTTTACTCTTCCTCCTCTGATTAGAACTACACTGTGTTCTTGTAGGTTATGTCCTATACCTGGGATATAAGATGTTACTTCATAACCATTTGAAAGTCTAACTCTGGCAACCTTTCTTAAAGCTGAGTTTGGCTTTTTAGGTGTTACTGTTTTAACAACTGTACATACACCTCTCTTTTGTGGAGCTCTGTTATTTGTTAATGTTTTGTTTTTTGAGTTCCAGCCATGTTGTAATGCTGGTGCTGTAGATTTTGCCTTTGAAGTTTGTCTTCCTTTTCTTACTAATTGATTAATTGTTGGCACTTAAATTTCACCTCTTTCCTTTTTATTATTTATTTGCTTTTTTCGACAAATAAAAACCGCTACGGAACAGCTAGTTTATAGCTAATTTCTTCGCGGTTTATATTTTATCATCTTTTACTCATTATGTCAATATTTTTTATTTGATTTTATTAATATTTTACTTCTGGTAATTCTTCTGCCTTATTTGTTGCAAATAATTTTTTAAATAAATACTTGATTTTTGATAATCCAATTCCATTACCAATAACATCAATATTCATATTTTTTCTTGCATTTTTGCAAATTCTTTCAATAACTTTTTTATCTTTCTTTGATAAATTAGCATTTTCAAAATAAGAAAAATTATATGTAATTGAAGGAATATTATCCCATTCAGCTTCTACATTATTTGAATAAGACATTGCATAATCATATATTAATTGTGCTTCTTCATAATCATATTTTGCAGCAAATTGTGCCAACACATCACATATTGTTGGATCTATTCTGCTGATTACTTTTTTATCAAATATTTTATATTTTGCAATAGAATAATTAACCAATTCCTCTTTTATTTCTTTTCTTTTTTCTTTATCTTCAGCAAATGCATTCCAAGATAATGATTTTACTGGATATACTTTTATTTCATCTCCATTATTAACTTGGGCTTTATATACAACTTCTCCATTTTCTATTTTTACAATAATATTTGTAAGAGTGATTCTTCCTTCAAATACTGGTTCTACATTTTCAGTTGAATTTGCTTCTTCAAATGTAATTATTTCTTCTTCCTTTGATTGTTCAGCAATATTTTGAACTGTTTGAGCTTGTTTTGAAACAATCTCATCTACTATTGCTTGTGCAATTTTTTCTATATCATATTCAACTTGTGGTTGAACTTTTGCTTCTTTTATAACACTTGCTGGTTGTTTGATTTCTGAAAGGTTAAATATATCTTCTGTTTCAGGAATTTCTTCACTATATGATTCAAAGTTCCATGCTCTTTGTAAATCTTTTTCTTCAGCTTGTGTTCCAAATATCTTAAACTCTCTTATTTTATTTTCTTTAGTTGCATTTTCTATAAATGGTTCTATTTCCAATTCTTCTAATGGTTCAACTTTTTCTACCATTAATTCTTCTATTGGTTCAAATTCTTCAACTTCAGCTTCTTCTACACTAAATGGTAAAACTTCTACTTCTTCATTAATATAGTTTGACCAATTTTTGTTTCTGAAATCTTCTTTTACATTTATGAAGCTAGAAATTTCTTTTTTTATTCCTTCTATTATTTCTTGTACACATTCTATTTCACCTTTAGCTTGTTCACATTTTTGTTCTTGGATTTTTTCTTCTTCTACAGCCTTTTCTGAAAGTTCAGGAATTCTTCCAAATCTCTCATAAAAATCTTGCTTTTGTGCTTCGTATTTTGCTCTTATTTTCTCTTGTTCAGAAATATTATCTTTTAATTCTTGAATTTCTTCATCTAATTTATTTATTTTTCTTATATTTTCTGCAACTTGGTTATCAACCATTAAATTTACAACTTTTTTCACTTCAATATATTTTGCATCGAGTTTATTTTGTAATTCTTGGCTTTGATTTCCTAATTCTGTTATTTGATTTCCAAGCACATCAATTTCTACTGACCAACTGTCAGCATTATGCTTTTTCATTTCATTTCTTTCATGAGCTAAATGAGCTCTTTTTTTCTCAATTTGTGCTATTTGTTGTTTTGTTTGCTTTGATTTCTCAGCAAAATTTCCAATTGTTTTTTGTATTTCTTCTAAACCGTTCATTTTCTAACATTATCAAGTAATCTGATTACTTAATAAACTCCTTTCATTTTTATCTATTGTACTACATTTTATATTCTAGCATAACTGTTTTTTTTCTACAAGTATTTTTGTAAATTTTTTTCTTTTTTTGTTATTTCATATCGAAAAAAGTCTGTTTATAATTTTTTCAAATCCGCTATTCCCCTATCTGCTAACTTACCATATTTTAATTTTTTATCTCTTATTTTTTCATTTAATTCTGGTACAATTCCAAAGTTAGCATTCATTGGTTGGAATTTATCATTTTCAGTTGAAATATATTTTGCAAGTGCCCCTACCATTGTTGTTTCCGGAAAAATTATTTTTTCTTTTCCAAAGTATTTTTGGCATGCATTTATTGCAGATACCATTCCTGACGAAATTGATTCTACATATCCTTCTACCCCTGTTATTTGACCTGCAAAAAATACATTTTCATTTTTCTTTAAACAATATGTGTTGTCTAATAATTTTGTTGAATTTATATATGTATTTCTGTGCATTACACCATATTTAACAAACTCAGCGTTCTCTAGTCCTGGAATTATACTAAACACTCTTTTTTGTTCTCCATATTTTAAATTTGTTTGGAAGCCTACTATATTATATATAATTCCATCTGTATCGTCTTGTCTTAATTGAACTATTGCATATGGTCTTTTTCCCGTTCTTGGATCATCAAATCCAACAGGCTTTAATGGTCCATATCTTAATGTATCAATTCCTCTTTTTGCCATTACTTCTATTGGCATACAGCCTTCAAATATCTCTCTTTTTTCGAATTCATGTAATGTTACTATTTCTGCATTTACTAGTTCTTGCCAAAAGTTTTCATATTCTTCTTTATTCATCGGCAAATTTATATAACTCGCATCTTGATTTTCTAATCTTTTTTTCCAATCTTCTATTGTTTCGTCTTTTTGCTTTTCTTGATCATATCTATTTCCGAAAAATGCTATATCAAAATCTATACTTTCCTTTGTCAAAATTGGTGCTGCTGCATCATAAAAATACAATTTATCTTCACCTGTTATTTTTGATATTTCTTCTGCCATTCCTTTTGATGTCAATGGACCTGTGGCTATAATAACAATTCCTTCTTCAACCATTTTTTCAATATTGGTTACTTCTTCATGTATTATTTCTATTAATGGATTTTTTTCAATTTCTTCTGTAACTCTTTTAGAAAACATTTCTCTATCTACTGCTAATGCTTGTCCAGCAGGCACCTGGGTTTCATCTGCTATTTTTATTAATAAAGAATCCATATATCTTAGTTCTTCTTTTAATAAACCACATGCATTTGTATGTAAATTTGATTTAAAAGAATTGCTACATACTATTTCCGCTAAATTTTCATTGCTATGTGCTTCTGTAAATTTAACCGGTTTCATTTCATATAATTCAACTTTTATTCCTTTTTTGGCAATTTGATAAGCAGCCTCGCATCCTGCAAGGCCACCTCCTATAATTGTTATATAATCTTTCATATCTTTCTCCTATTTTATTCAAACAACTTCATAATATCTTCTTTTGATAGTTTATTAATAAATGATGTTTTTGTATCTAACATATTATCTATTAATTCCGCTTTTTTCTGTTGAAGCTCATATATTTTTTCTTCTATAGAATTTTTGGTTATTAATTTATATACTTGCACATTATTTTTCTGTCCAATTCTATAAGCTCTATCTGTTGCTTGATTTTCAGCAGACGCATTCCACCAAGGATCATAATGAATAACCATATCTGCTCCTGTGAGATTAAGTCCTGTTCCACCTGCTTTTAACGAAATCAAAAATACTTTCACATCTTTATTTTCATTAAATTCGTCAACTAATTTTATTCTTTCATCAACTTTTGTTGAACCTGTTAATTTGAAATATGTTATATCATTAGCATTTAGTTCTTTTTCAATTAACTCAAACATTGATGTATATCCTGAGAATAATAATATTTTATGTCCCGCTTCTGTTGCATCTTTAATTATTTCTATACATTGTTCCAACTTACTGCTGCCTTCTTTATAATCTTTTATAAATAAACTTGGATGACAACAAATTTGACGCAATCTTGTAAGTGCTGCTAAAACTTGAATATGGCTTCTTTCAAATCCTTTAGCATCTATTGCTTCTGCAACTTCTTGTTTAGCTTGTGCTAAATAATTTAAATATATTTTTTCTTGTTCTTCTTTCATTTGATTATTTAAAACTGTAATCGTTTTTTCAGGCAACTCTGTTAATACTTGCTTTTTCGTTCTTCTTAGTACAAATGGTTCTATTAACATTTTCAATTTTTTCATTGCTTTTTCACTGTTATCTTTTACTATTGGTGTTTCATATTCATTTTTGAATTTTTTATATCCAAATAAATATCCTGGCATGATATAATCAAATATTGACCATAATTCTGCTAAAGAATTTTCTATTGGTGTTCCAGTTAATGCATATCTTGTGTCTGCCAATATTTCTTTTACGGCTTTAGCATTTTGCGTATTACTATTTTTTAAATATTGTGCTTCATCTGCTATTGCAAATCTAAATTGATATTTATTTTCTTTATATGTTTCTACATCTCGTTTTAACAAATCATATGATGTGATAATCAAATCATATTCTCCAATTTTAGCTATTTGCTCTTTTCTTTCTTGTGCATTTCCTCTAATAACTAAAGTTTTTAATCCATTAGTAAATTTTTCAGCTTCGTTTTGCCAATTTAATGTAAGTGAACTTGGACATATTACAATAGATGTTCTTCTTTCTGTTCCCTCGTCAATATATCCTGCAACTATTGATAACATTTGTACTGTTTTACCAAGTCCCATATCATCTGCAAGAATTCCACCAAATCTATAATTATCTAATGTCTTTAACCACTTATATCCTGTCTTTTGATAATATCTCAATATTTTTTCTAGTGATTCTGGTATTTTTATATCATCTTCACCATTTTCTTTATCCAAACCGTTTATAATTTTCTTGTAATCAGAATTCTTCACTATTTGAGTATCTGGAATTGTTTTTAGCAATTGATTTAAATATAAACTTCTATTTACTGGCAATTTTATATTGCTTTTTTCTAAATCTTTATAGTCAATGTCCATTCCAGTCATCAATTTATCAATAAACTCAATATCAGAATTTTCCTCTAAATTTACAAAGCTACCATCTTTAAGTTTATAGTATTTCTTTTTTAGTTCATATTTGGCCATTATTTCTTCTAATTCTTTTACATCTATATTTAAATTTTCTAAATCTATTGTAAGTAAATTGTTTTCTACTTTTACACCAATTGTCCCTATTTTAGGTTGTTTTATTTCTCTAGCTTTAAAATTATCTGTTACCATTACTTCAAATTTTTGCATATATTCATTAATGTCATTTGCTAAGAAATTATATATTTTATCATCATCTGGGAGAATAAAACATTCCTTTTGTGCATAATACATAAATCCTGTTTTTCTTAACATATTAATTACCTTGTTCTCAGCAACAACATCTCTTGGATATTTTATTTCTATTTTTGGTTGTAATGGATTAAATTCTTCTTCACCATAACAGAACCTAGCATCTGCAATAATATGTTCATTTTCATCAAAATCCAAAAACATTTTTACACCTAATTTTTTAGGTCTATATTTTTCTATCTGATTCTCATCAATTTCTTCAAACACAATTCCATTTTTCATTCTAGGAAGAACTACAGAAAATAATTCAGGCAATTGTTCTTTTCCAAATACTAATTCTGTTAAAAAATTGTTTTTTAACATTTCAATAAGCTTTAGTACTGTTTCATCATACTCTTTACTACAATGATATAATTTATTTTCAAGCAATAAATATTTACTTTTTCTTCCCTGCAATATTTCTATCTCTCTAAGCAAGTCTACTTTTGGGCTTATAGTAATTTTGTATTCATTTTTTCCACTTTTTTGAATTACAAAATGTAATTCTGGATTACTGTCTATAAATTCTATCTCTTCATCTGTATATTCCTTCTGAAATATAACTTGTTTTGATTTTAAAATATTAAAAAATTCATCTAATCCACTATTATTTAATAAAATATAACTTTCATTCATGGCTTTTCCGTAATATCTATAGTTTGAATTAGCATCAGAGTTTACAAATTTTATAATTTCTGATTGTTTTAATATAAAATTTAAAAGTTCTTGGGCATCATCTGCAAAGTTTTCTTTTTTATGAAAAAATTCTAGTTTATTTCCATATTTATATTTTTCGCCTGTTAACATACGATTATAAAATTCTTTTAAATCTTTTAATTTGTACATTCTCTGATTTCCGATTTTAAATTCTACTCTCAATGTATTTGTATATTTGTCATATATTAATTTAGGTTCTATTTTTATCTTCTCTATTTCTTCTTCTGCATTATTTGACTGTTCAATTTCATGCATTTCTTCTGTGTAAAATTCATTAACAATTTGCTTAAAACTCCTATATTTTGAGTCACTTCTCAAAGTCTTATTTACATCTATACTATTTTGATGTTTTATCATCTCTTCATATTTGCTATTATTAGCAAATTCCATCATAGTAGCAACAATATGTTTGCATGCAGCATATCTATTTTGATAATCTAAACATTCACATGTTATATCTTCAATTTCTCCATCTTCTATGTAAATATGGGTTCTATATACTTCTTGACCTGTTACTTTTCCTGTAATCTCAAAATTCTTTTCATCATTATAATTTATTTTTTCAAGTTGAGTTCTTCCTGTTTTTACATATAATCTGGCCTTTTGTACTCTTTCTTCTCCTGCATCATTATATAATTCTTGTTCTGTGGATTTAGCTACTAACATCTCTTTTCCCCTTTATAGATACTTATTTTTCGTTTTTCATGATGTACTATTATATATCATTTTCACCATATTTACAATACCTTTAAAGAAAAAAACACCCAATAAATATTGGATGTTTTTTCTTTTATGTATCAAAAAAATATGTTGCCTCTAAATCTGCTTCAAACACTAGTAATGCTAATGGGTATTTTGTATATGCAAGTCCTATTGTACCATATTGTTCTTTTGGTTCTGTAAATCCCATATGCCAACGAATTGCATATTTTTCTTCACTTGTTAACTTCATATATTCTGTTATCATCATTACAGATTTTTCTCCATGTCCATATGGTATTGTATCTTCTACTGTATAATATGGAACCTTTTCCCATACTCCTAATGCATTTTTTGCATTTCTATAATCTATTTTATAAAAGTTTACTTTGCATATATCATGTAATAAGGCTACTATTTTTAAAGTGTCTTCAGATACATCTAATTTTATTGAAGCATTCTTTACTTTTTGAACCAAAATCTCATATACTTTCATACTATGTTCTAACAGTCCTCCAGCATGATCTCCATGGAATCTCGTACTTGCTGGAGCCGTAAAGAAATCTGTACTTTCTATAAATGCAATTAATTGTTCTATTCCTTCTCTTTGAATACTTCTTAATAATTTTAAAAATTCTTCCTTCATCTATCTTCTCTTTTCTTCTATTATTTTTATTACTTCATTAGCTTCTTCTTCAATTGTCATTCCTGTTGAATCTATATAAATTGCTTCATCTGCTTTTTTTAATGGTGCTATTTCTCTGTGACTGTCTATATAATCTCTTTCTTTTACATTTTTTAAAATTTCATCAAATGGAATCTTTATTCCATTTTCTTCATTCTGTTTAAATCTTCTTCTTGCTCTTTCTTCTGGAGTAGCATCTAAATATATTTTTACATCTGCATTTGGAAATACATTTGTACCAATATCTCTTCCTTCCATTATAACATCAATTGTTTTTGCCATTTCTCTTTGTAAGTTTGCTAGATGCTCTCTTACTATTTTTATTGTTGATACTGGTGAAACAAATTCATTTACTTCTTTGCTTCTTATTTTTAATGTTACATCTTTACCATTTAAAAATACCTTTTTAGTATTTTCTTCTTCTTTAAATTCTATTTTTATATTTTTTAATATTTCTACAATTTTGTCTAAATCGTCAATTCCTACGTTTTGTTCTAACATTGCTAATGTAACACTTCTGTACATTGCTCCTGTATCAATTGTAACTAAGTTTAATCTCTCTGCAACTATTTGTGTTATACTTCCTTTTCCACTTCCAGCAGGGCCATCAACTGCCACTATAAATCCCATTTTAAAAAATCCTTCTTTCTAATAATTATTTAGTTAATATAAATCCTGTTGAAATAAATCTTGTTCTATGTGCTCCTGTGCTATCTATTGGGTCATTTATTATCTCTCCATTAACTACCATTGCACTTGATGTTCCACCATCCAAGTTTGCAGCATTGTATGCGCCATAATTTTCCATTATTTCTATTAAATCATTCATATTAGCTCCTGGTTTTGTAACAGTTCTACCATCAATAACTAAAAATAATACAATTCCATCTTTTCTTTGTCCAATTGCAGTACGAGGAGCTGTTCCCCAACCACCATTTCCTAATATTGTTGATTTTTTACCATTTATAATTAAAAATGGTCCAAATGTTACTCCATCTCTAACTTTCATTTCTTGTGCTTGCTTTACTGTCATTTTTCCTAAAACAAGTTTGTTGTCTTCTGTAAATCCTATTAATCCTCCTGTACCCCTCCACGTTTTTGATGTTATTAATTTTCCTCCTGAAAATGTAATTCCTAAAGGATCTGCACCATTACTATTAAAATTAGGATCTTCAAATCCTCCACCATTTATTGCAATTAATGCATCATTGTCTTTTGCCATTTGTTTTAAATATTGGCCACTTGTTCCTAATTTTTTCGTATATACTGTTTTTATTCTTGAAGGATCATAAATTACTGCTAAATATCCACTATAACCTTTTCCATTTATTTCAATTATTTTGTAATCATTATTGTTAGGATCTTTTTCTAATACTGCTCTTTCATATTCATTTTCATAAACTGTTTCTTCTACTGTATTATTTATTACAATCGTATTTGTATTAGTGATTTCGTTTACTTCTTCTACTTTGTTTTTAGCTAATGATGCTTTTATAGTTTCATCATCATAAAACCATGTTGCAAAATATTGATGTGTCATTGTGGTCATTGCTGTTGTTATAAGCCAATCTCTAAATCCAGAGTATGGTCCATATAATAAAAATCCTCCTGTGCTTACTCCTATTATTGCCAATATTACTAATACTAATAATACTTTTTTTACATTTTTCTTTTTCTTTTTTTCAGTGTTATCCATTCTTAGTGCCTTTGGTATCTCTTCTATGTCTTTTTTGTTTTTTCTCATTTTTCACTCTCCATCTTTTGATTCTCGACATATTATAACAATTTTTTTATTTAATAGCAACACTTATTTTGAATTTTTTTATTGCAATTTTATCCAAGAAAAAAGAGCCATTTAATATAGCTCTTTTATATACTCTCTTTTATTTTATTAGCTTTCTTTCTAATTCTCTGAATTGCAGTATCAACAGACTTTACTTTTGCATTCAATTTTTCAGCAATTGCCGCATAAGATTTTCCTTTTTCATATTCTTTTAATACTTGTAATTCAAATGAACTCAAATTTTCTTTTATTTTACTTTCCATATTTTCAAAATATTCTCTATCTGCAATTATATCTGAAGGATCATTCATCATTTTTATATCTAAAACATCCATCTTGTCCATATCTTCATTATCCTCATATGCTGCGGAATTTAAAGAAACAGATGAATTTAATGGAATATGTTTTTGTCTATTTGAATTTTTTACAGCTGTTATTAATTGTCTTTCCACACACATATTAGCAAACGTCTTAAATGAATTTTGCTTTTCTGTGTCAAATGACTTTATTGCTTTATATAATCCAATCATTCCTTCTTGAATCATATCTTCTTTTTCTGCCCCAACCATAAAAAACTTATTTGCTTTCATTGTTACAAGGTCATTATATCTCTCAATCAAGCAGTTTAATGCTGTCTGGTCTTCTTGCTTTACATTTTCTATTAATTTTTCGTCTGTCATTTGTGTATAATTATTTTCATTAATTGAAAATATATTTTTATCCATTCTTTATGTTGTCCTCCTCTATAATTCATATTGTAATTATACCTTGTAATCGCCTACATGTCAACAATTTTGCTGATTTTTATATTTACTCCCATAATATTTTTTGCAATTTCTTTAAATTCATCTTCTGGTTTGGTTAAATATATTTCTTCTTGTTTCTTTGGCTCGTTATTTTCTAAGCCATTTTTATATAAATATGATTTTAAATAGTTTGAAACTGTTACTCCTGTGTTTATTAATTCTACACAATATCCAAGTTCTTCTCTTATAATTTCTTCATAAATAGGATAATGTGTACAACCTAAAATAATTTTGTCAATTTTCTTATCTTTAAATGGTTTCATATATTCTTTTATTACTCGTCTGCCCTCTTCACTCTTCGCTTTTCCTTCTTCTGCTATTGTGGCTAACATAGGACATGCTTTATTTATTACATTAATATCTGGAATTTTTTCTTTTAATTTTTGCTCCAATGCCCCACTTCTAATTGTTCCTTCTGTCGCAATTACTCCTACATCTTTATAATTTTGTTCTTTTATATACTCAACTGTTGGTTCTATAATCCCTATTATTGGAATACTAAATTTTTGTTTTAATACATCTATTGCTTGGCTTGTAGCTGTTCCGCATGCTATTACAATTATTTTTGCTCCCATTTTTATTAACATTTCTGTATTTTTTGTTGCAAACTCAATTATTTCCTCTTTGGTTTTATTTCCATATGGAAAATTTTTAGTATCACCTAAATATATTACATTTTCATTTGGTAGTTCTTTTCTTATTTCTTCAAATACTGTTAATCCACCTACTCCAGAGTCAAATATCCCTATTGCTTTTTTATTCATTTACATTCTCTTCCTTTCCATGTTCTACATTATACAACATCCTTTAAAAATATTCCACTCATCTATTAGATTTTATCTTAAAGTAGCAATTTAATGTTTTGTTCATATTATATATTAATACTGGCGTAAGCCTAAAGAAAGGAAGTTTTTTATATGGAAATGATGGATAAAAAACCAGAACCAATGCATCCATTTGTTGATATTGATGGTTTCATTGCTGATGGAAAACAATTTGATTTAGATATAACTTTAGCAAATGACCATAGAGATGTAATTTATGGTGTTATCAGAGATTGCTTTAAAGAACCAGTAAAAGATGCTGTTGTTAAATTAGTAGAAGTTGATTTTAAATTTGGTAAAAAAGAATTAAAACCAGTTTCTCATACTTTTACAGACTGCGAAGGTGAATTTGTTTTTGGACCACTTTGCCCTGGTAAAAAATATGCTATCCAAATTTGGAAAGATAATGTAAAACATGTAAAAGTTTGTGCTAAATGTCATCATGAAGGAAATTGTTTAAGAGGAATTGAACTTGATTGTGATGATTTTAAACCATGCGATAGAAGCGAAGATGATTGTAAAAGCTGTGAAAATTAATTTCAGCATTTAGTAATAAAAGACTATTGGCAAGTAGATTTTGCCAGTAGTCTGTTTTCTATTAAACAAAAAATGCTTTTATTAATAACATTTGTAAAAATCAATCTAATATATAAATAAAAGCACAAATAAAACTTATTAAAAATAATTATACTAAAATTAAAGTATAATAAGTTCATCCTTTTCCAAAGGAAATCTTTGAGAAAGGAGGTGAACATATTGAGTTCATTCGATTTAATTTGGCGATTAATTGTTCTATTATTACTTAGTAATAGTAAAGATGATGAAAACCAAAATTTTCAAGATTAGTACAAACTAATCAAAGGCAGTCTGGTCAACTGCCTTTTTTTGAGGAAAAAAAGAGATATGCGGTCAACATATCTCGGTAAACATTTGAATTCTTCGATTTATTCTCTTGCTTAAGCTAAATATAGTATACTATATTTTTTATTATATGTCAAATTTTAATAAAAAATTCTTAAAATATTTCTTTTTCAAATTTTTTACATAATCCCCATTTTTCTAGCCCATTTTTTACCTGTTTTAGCAATCTTTTTTGTACTCATATTATTATCATTCCACATCATCATAACACCTGTTGTTATCAATCCACCAACAACTAAACCTTTTACAAACTTCATAATAATCCCTCACCTTCTAAAAATATTTAACTGATTTTAGTATGTCTTTTTTTATTTTGTTTATACTGTTTTATTAAGGTATATATTTCATGAATTGCAATTGCTAATAAAAAAATGCCAAACAATTTTCTTAATTTTTGTACATCTGTATGTACAGAAATATTTGCACCAATTATCGCTCCAAGTGCACCAAAAACAGATGTAAAAAGTGCCAATTTTGTATTTATTTTCTTATTTTTGTAATTTACTATAATTGCAGAAATTGCAGTTGGAATAAAATATATCATATTTGTTGCTTGTGCAATATGTTGTTCAAGTCCACCAAATGTTGTAAGTAAAAAAATCAATATTGTTCCTCCGCCCATTCCAATTCCACTAAATATTCCTGCAACTACTCCTATTAATATTTGAATCATAGTAACTCCCACTATAAAAATAACATTCTATAAGAATAATATAAGATAAAAATTAAAAACATAATTTTTAATATATAATCTGGAACCTTTTTTAAAATTTTTGCACCTAAAAATCCGCCTACACATCCTCCAATTGCACACAATATTCCAGAGTTCCAATTAATATAATTGCTTTTATAATAAAATATTCCACTAACAATTACCATTATTAACATACAAAAAAGCGAGGTTGCTCTTGCCTCTTTTGCATCTATTTTTAAGATATAAATAAAATAAGGAACAAGAAGCATTCCACCACCTGTTCCAAAAAGTCCACATATTATTCCTGCTAATAAGCCTACAACAAGTTTCATTTTTAACTTCATAATTGTATTTCCTTTTCTACTTATTAACATTATTGACATTTTCTAATTTTTTATTCTTTTATATTTTCATCTTTCACATAATACTTTGTTCCCAACATTTTATCTGGCAAATATTGTTGCTCAACCCAATGTCCTGGATAATCATGTGGATATTTATATCCTTCATTATATCCAAGTTCTCTCATTTTTTCTATTGGTGCATTTCTTATATGCATTGGAATTTCCCCTGTATCTTGATTTGCAACATCTTCTAAAGCTTTATTTATTCCTAAATATGTAGCATTTGATTTTTTACAATTTGCAACATATACTGCTGCTTCTGCAAGTATAATTCTAGCCTCTGGCATTCCTATCATATTAACAGCTTGCATTGCAGATGTCGCAATAACTAATGCTTGTGGGTCTGCTAACCCAACATCTTCTGATGCACAAATAACAATTCTTCTTGCTAAAAATACAGGATCTTCTCCTCCATTTAATGCTCTAGCTAAATAAAATAATACTGCATCTGGATCTGAACCTCTCATAGATTTTATAAATGCACTAATATTATCATAATGTGTATCTCCATTTTTATCAAAAATTGCTTTTCTGTTTTGAATACTATTTTTGATAACTTCATCTGTTATATGTATATATCCATCTGAACCCATACTTGTTGTTAATACTGCTATTTCTAAACCATTTAAAGCTGTTCTTACATCTCCATTTGATATATCTGCTATTTTTCTTAATGTACTGTCATCTATTTTTATAGAATATTCTCCAAGTCCGTCTTTTCTTTCAAGTGCATTTTTTAAAATTTTGTAAATATCTTCTTCTGTTAATGGATTTAGTTTTATTACCATTGACCTTGAAATTAAAGCTTTATTTACTTCAAAATATGGATTTTCTGTTGTTGCTCCTATTAATATGATTGTTCCATTTTCTACATATGGTAAAAGTGCATCTTGTTGTAATTTATTAAATCTGTGAATTTCATCTATAAATAATATGCTTTTTCCAGAAGGATTCATCATATAATTTCTTGTTTCTTCTACAACTCTTTTTATATCTGCTACTCCTGCTGTTACTGCATTTATTTTATAAAACTTATATTTTGTTGTTTCACTTATTACTTTTGCTAATGATGTTTTTCCACATCCAGGAGGTCCAAATAATATAATACTTGATAATCTATCTGCTTTTATTGTTCTATATAATAATTTTCCTGGACCTATTACATGTTCTTGTCCTACATATTCTTCTAATGTTTTGGGTCTCATTCTAAATGCTAATGGTTCTTTTTCGTTCATTTCTTATTTTCCTTTTCTCTTATAATCTCTGTAAATTATAAAACTATAAACCAAAAAAGTCAATCTTCTTTCGAACATTTTTTTGTTATCTTCTTGCTTTTATTTTTTTTTTGATATATAATTCAAATAAAATTTGTATGAAAGGAATTAAAGAAAATGTTTGCATATATAAAAGGATCACTAGAAATGAAATCAAGTAATTACATTGTTGTAGATATTAATGGATTAGGTTATAAAATCTTTATGTCTCAAAGTAATATAGAAAGTATTGGAGAAATAAATGATATTGTTAAAGTATTTACATATGTAAAAGTAAGAGAAGACGATATAAGTATATATGGTTTTAAAACTCAAGAAGAATTAAGAATGTTTGAATTACTTATTGGAGTTAGCGGAGTTGGAGCTAAAAGTGCTCTTGTTATGCTTTCTTGTATCGAGCCATCAGAATTCGCAATAGCAGTTATATCAAACAATGTTAAATTATTGACACAAGTTCCTGGAATTGGAACTAAATCTGCTCAAAGAATTATATTAGAATTGAAAGATAAACTAAAAGCTGAACAATCTGAATTAGATGAAGAAAAATTAGAAAATACTAAATTAAAATCTTCTAAAACCAATGAAAATGTTCAAGAAGCAATTTCTGGTCTTATGGTTCTTGGCTATTCAAGAAAAGATATTGAAAAAGCATTTACTCATCTTATTGTTGATGAATTGTCTGTTGAAGAATTAATTAAAAAAGGGTTAATTTTATTAACTAAAAAATAATATTGACAAAAATAATGTTTTTGATATAATGATTTTAGGTGAATAATATGGATAAGAATAAAAAGAAACAAAAGAATATAGGACCTATAAAAAGGTACATGGAAAATAAGGTAAAGAAAAATACTTTAGAAGCAATTAAGCGTTTTAGAAATAAATATCATGAAGAACCATCCGCAGAACAAAAAAGGAAGATATACATTAATGAACAAAAAAAGCTAATGCGTGAAAACAAAAGAAAATTTAACAGATTAAAATTAAGAATAGCTGCTGGAGCATTATCTATTTCTGCTTTCTTGGCTGGCATGCAATTTCAAAAAAATCAACAATTATTACCAGCTGGTACATCTGGAAATGAAATTACTTCAGAAGCTTCTAATGAAACAAACAAATTTAGAGATAGTTTAAAAGTTACAGAAGAAGAAATGAGTCAATCTCAAAAAGATGAAATTGAAGAAACTGTAGACTCTTTAAAAACTACTGATGAAATTTTAACTTATTTAAAAGATTTATATGCAACTGAATATAATGCAGAGCATAATGATAATATAACTTCTAAAGATGTCTCTCTTTATAAGGAAATATTGGACTTTTCTGTTCGCGAAGATATTGCTCAAAATGGAGATAAAATATATAGATATTCATATAACGGCTGTACAACGAATACAAATGGTGGCAGTCTTTTACATGTAAGTGTTTCAAAAGATAAGAAAATTGTTTTATCAGAAATTGTAACATATGCTGATGATCAATTCGTTAATGTTTACCCAGAAGATGAAGAAGTTGCATCAAATAGTGAAAATTCATTTTCACATAAACCAGAACTTGGTATAGCAATTAACTCTGGACTATCTTATTATAGAGCTTTAAATGAATATAAAAAATATAATAAGGATAATGATTTTGAATATGCTAAATCTTGTAAACAGATTTTTACTAAATATCTTACTGAATACTATGAAACTAAAATTAATGAAAATCAATCTCTTCAAAACGAAGGTATAGAACCAGGTGAATAAAATTTTTTAGTTAATATTATAAGGGGCTATAAAAAAGCCCCTATATTTTATTCAATATTGTTCCAACAAAATGAACAATTTTTGTAGAGTTTTTATTAGCAACATCTTTTCCTAAAGCCTTTCCTCCAACAGTTAATGACGCAACTAATGCACTAATAACAAATTGCAAATTTGCACCAGTTTTTTCTGCAATTTTAGCAGCTATCATTGCACTTATTGCACCACTTAATACCCCACAGATATCTCCTATTACGTCAGCACAAATATTAGCTACTTTAGAAGCATTTTTTATTAATTTTAATGATGTTTTAGCACCATATACTTTTTTTGTTGCCTTAGCATGAAATTCATGCTCATTTGCTACTGTTACTGCAACTCCTATAATATCAAATATAATTCCTATAGCTATTACAGCAATTAATATAAATATTGATGCAACTAAATTTAAGTGTGACACTCCATTTGTTGATATGTATGAAAAACAAATAGATAAAATAAATGTTATTATACATACTTCAATAAACCATTCCCATTTCGAGTGTTCTTTTTCTTTCTTTTTTGCCATTTTATCTTTCTCCTTTTTGTAAACAAAAGGCGACCATAGGTCGCTCTATATTTTATTCAAATCAAGATGGTAAAACCTAAGTAAATTTTACGGTTTAGGTCTAGTTGAATTTCTCTATTCTTTACTATGTATTACTACATAGCTGTTTCCATTTAAAAGAACATCTACATATTTCAGAAGACACTAGATCGCCACTTAAGTCCGTACCTTAATCCTCAGATTTCCATGCTTTTTAAAGCAAACATTCTAGAAGTTTTCCTTAACATACTTGATTTATTATTAGTCTTTTTTGCAAATGTAATTTCATAGTATTACAATCCCAATACATTCACTCAAGACAGGCTACGCTATGTATTTTGTGTCTTGGCACTCAACATAGGTTATACTTAAAATGCAATTTAAGTCTCAACGAAACATGGGAGTTTTATATATGCCATTATATAATTCCCATACCTCTTCCTTCCTACTCACACACAAACCTGGCAGTTCGCGCACAAACAAGAAGTTTCATCGGTATGCCCTTTAGTGGATTTTTAGCCCCACCCTCACAATAAATAGTACGACTAGAATAATGCACCATCGATATTTATTATACCAAATTCAGGAAATTTTTCAAATCTAATTTTTGCTTTTCCTAGCTTTTGGAAGTCAAATTAAGGCAATTTGTTTTCGTGTTTTGAATATTTTTGCATTATTTTGCTCTTTTTTGCTCGTTTTTTCTCGTTATTTCATTTTTGCTATTAAATATGTTTTTTTACTTCATTATATATCTCTTCATGAATATCTTCTATTGCTCTTAATTCACCATCTTTCATGCAATGGATTTCAAACCAATTATACTCTTTAGCAACATCACAAGCTGCATGATATGCATCAATTAAGTGATTTGGATCACTCTCATGTATATCTTTTTGTGCTTGATGTGTAAATTTATTTTCTCTGTTTTTTATTAATTCTAAAGATTTTTCAACTGGCATATTTAAGAAAAATACTTCTGTTGGAACTGGTAATCCATACATATTAAATTCAAAATCACATAACCAATCTAAAAATTTTTTTCTTTCTGTTTTATCTGCAATTTTTCCTGCTTGATGAACCATATTAGCTGTTGTATATCTGTCTGCTAATATAATTCCTCCATTGTCATAATATTCTTTATATCCTGTTTTAAATGTTGCATATCTATCTGCTGCGTAAAAACTAGAAGCTATATATGGACTAACGTCTTTTGCATTTTTTCCAAATTCTCCTGATAAATACATTTTTACTAATGAAGAACTTGGTGAATCATAATTTGGAAAACTTACCGTTTTATAATCTATTCCATCTTTTGTTAATCTCTCTTCTAATTTTGCAAATTGTGTTTGTTTTCCACTTCCATCTGTTCCATCTATTACAAATAATTTTCCCATCTTCTTTTCCTCCTTGCCTCAAATTATATATTTAATTTTTTTAATTGTAAACAATTTTAAGGCAAAAAAAGAGAACTAGATAACTGGTTTTTAAAGCAATCTATCTAGTTCAATAAACGGATTATAAAACATATAAATATATGATTTATGCTGTTATTTTAGCAAAAAGATTTATATAAGTCAATGATTTTCGACATTTTTTATTATTTTTTCTTAAATAAATTTTTTATCATATTGAAAAACTTTCTTAAGAACCCTTCTTCTTTATAAACAACTAAATCTGTCTGCTCTTGAAAAGCCTCTTGATATTTATTTTTTCTATTTTGAAATACATTTTCCATATTATATTGTTGTTGCATTTCTTGTTCTAATCTTTGTAATTCTTCAGCATCTTTCTTTTGCAATTCATCTCTTTCTTCTGGGCTTGCTAAAAAATCTCTGTATATTAATCCTAATATAACAACAGTCTCTTTTTTCAAGTTTTTCTCATCTAACGGTTCTTGAATTTTAACATCATAATCTCTCGCCTTATTTTCTGAAATAATCTGCCTAAATTGTGCCGGTATTTTACTTAATAAGTCTATTGGCATTATTTTAAATATTTCATCTATTTCGGTAAAAGCTTCTTCATATTCTCTATTCACTTTTTCCTCCTATGTTATCCTATTTCAATCTCTTCTGTATTTCCATTAGAAAATAAACTAATTGTATTTTCCTTTGCATTTTCTATTTGTTCTGTTGCCTCTTTTCTAGCAGATGCTGAATAATTTATACAAAAATCTTGTAACCTTGTACTCCATTGTTCATTATTTTCATGAACAGCCTCTTTACTTCTAATTAGTTCTCCGAACTTTTCTCTTTTATAATTTACAATTAAGTCTTTGTATGTCATAGAGTCTAGTTCATTTATATATTTATCTAACAATTGTTGGCATTTTATAGCTTTTTTTATCTTTCCTTCTGATAAAACTTTTTGTTGTACATCAATAGCCCCATAACATGCCATCAATTTATCATCTATAAATCTAGGGCTTCCTTCCTTTATATCTCTTTTTTCATATTTAGCTACTACTTCACTCATTAATTCAGTTTTTAGTCCATCTAAATTGTTTTCTTCTGAAATTTTATCTAAGTTAGATTCCAATTGTTTAAATCTCATTTCATCTTCTTCTGAAATTTTCGAAAAATCAAGGTAATACTTTATTTTTAAAGATTTTATTGCATTTACTATTTTTTTTACATTTTCACAAGCGGTTCTATACTTAATATCTTCATCTGTTTTTTCGTATTCCATTATAATTCTCCTTCGTTTAATAATACAATTTTATTATAGCAAATTCATTTTTTTTTGTAAATATTTTTTACAAATTTCCAATATTTTGTTTTTTACCTTTCATTTATAGTTTGGTTTAGGTTTTGTACATTTTTGTTTTTATTCTCTATTTCTTTATTATTACATTTCATTTTATTTCTAAAAACTTTTTGATCAATAGAAGTCGCCCACATTGTACTTCTTTGTGCTCCAAAAACATCTGCGAAATATTCATCTCCTATAACTAGCACATTTTCAGGATCAAGCCCCATAGAGTTTGAAGCCTTAATAAAAGCTCTTTTCATTGGTTTGAACGAATGTGAAAAATAGTTAATTCCTATTCTATCTGCCAATTTTTTTATATTCTCATCTCTTCCATTAGAAACCATACATACTTTAAATTCTTTTTTTAACCTTATTATCCACTTAATATTTCTATAATCAACATCCTCAAAGTTTTCTCTTATTGTTCCATCTATATCTAAAATCACTCCGCCTATTCCATATTTACTTTTTAATTCCATTATTTCATCTACATTTAAATCCTTAATGTTTTGATACTGCTTATCTGGAATTATAAATCTTGATAATACTTTATTAATTACTTTTGTAATTTTTGTATACATTGTTTCTAATAACTTCATAATTATCCCTCCGATTCGGAATCTAACTATATTATAACATATTTGTTTCATAAATGTGTTATTTGGCTCAAATTTCTTTAATTTCTAGGTCTTTTATTGCTGGTTCATAAATATTTCTTCCCATATAGTCAAATCTACTTCCATGACATGGACAGTCCCAGGTTTTATCTGCATTATTCCATGAAAGTAAGCATCCTAAATGTGAACAATTCGGTTTTACTGCATATATTTTTCCTGTTATATCCTTATAAACTCCAACATTTTCACCATTTATTTCTAAAATTGCAGCATTATCACTTTCTATTTGATCTATGCTATATGGTTCTATTTTAAATTTATTAAAGGCAATTGAATTAACAGTTTGTTTCAACATGTTTTGGACTTCCCATCTATTTTTTATTGGCTTTACCCTTGTAGCAGAAAATACATCTGAAAACTTATTTTCTTTTCCTAATATTTTATCAGTTACTATAGTAGCTGCTACATTTGAAAAAGTCATTCCCCATTTTTTAAACCCTGTCCCTACATATATATTTTTCATCAAATTTGAAAATTCCCCAATATAAGGAATTTTATCTAAACTAATACAATCCCTTGTATCCCATTTAAATAACACCCTACAATCTGGGTACAATTCCTTTGCTTTCTTTTTCAACTCATTATAATGAAATTCATTAGTTATAGGCTCACCAGTTTTATTTCCAACACCACCTATTAACAAAATTTCTTTTCCGTCATATAATGCCGTTCTAAACGAATACGTTGGCTCTTTAACATTAATATACATTCCCTTTGGCAATTTGCTTTTAGTCTCAATTGCAATTAAATATGAAGTAGATTGATACATTTTTGCAAAATAAAAACCAGGTGCATTTACAATTGGAAAATGAGTTGCTATAACAACATGTTTTGCATATACATCATTTCCTGTATCTGTAGAAATTTTATAACCCTCTCTATCTTTTTCCACATCCACTACAGTTGTATTTTCATAAATCTTATTCTGTTTTGATATCACATTAGCCAATCCCAACATATATTTTCTTGGATGAAATTGAGCTTGCCCATCAAACTCAATAGCTGCCTTTATCTTCATAGGCAAATCAATATTTGAAACCAACTTAGCATTTTTTCCTAATTTATTAACAACCTCTGCCTCTTTTTCTATCTCTGGAACTTCATCTTCCACTGTTGTATACACATATGACTTCTCTTCAGAAAAATCACAATCAATCTGTTCATCATTTACAATTTTTTTAATATTCTCTATTGCCTGCTCATTAGCCTCTAAATATTTTTGAGCATAATCATATCCATAATCATCAACTAAATAGGCATAGAACAAATCATGTTGACTAGTTATTTTTCCAGTTGTATTTCCACTAACCTTCTCTCCAATTCTCCCTTTTTCTAAAACAATAGTATTTATATTATTTTTAGTCAAATAATATGCTGTTGTAAGCCCAAATAATCCTCCTCCAATTACACATACATCCACTTTTTTGGTATCATTTAATTGTTCAAAAATTTCATTATTTTTCGTAGTTTTTATCCATAAAGATTCCATACTTTTTTCCTCCTTTTTGCCATATTTTTTCCACTTTTTTTTATTTTATGCTGACAATTTGTTGTCAATTTGGTGTCGGTGTTTTTTTTGACAAAGTGTCAATTGTGGGACAGATATTTTTCTGACATTTTAGGAATATTTTAAATAATCTATGGAAAAATAAAACATAAAGTGATATACTACAATAAAAAATAACACATAAGAAAGGAAGATATAAAATGGAAGAAAAACTTTTTAACAAAAAAGAAGTTGGATGGTCAAGTATTGACACTCGTGAAAAAGAAGCTATTTATTCATATTGTAATAATTACATGAACTTTATGAATAAATCAAAAACAGAAAGAGAAGCTGTTGTTACATCTAAAGCAATTGCTGAAGCTAATGGTTTTAGAGATTTAGCTAGTTATGAAACACTAAATCCTGGTGATAAAGTTTATTTTATTAATAGAGAAAAAAGTATGTACTTAGCTGTTATTGGAACTGATAAATTAGAAAATGGTTTACAAATTGTTGGAGCTCACATAGATTCTCCAAGACTTGATTTAAAACCAAATCCATTATATGAAGATTCTGGATTCGCATATTTTAAGACTCATTATTATGGTGGAATTAAAAAATATCAATGGACAACAATTCCATTAAGTTTACATGGAGTTATTGTAAAAGCTAATGGTGAAAGAATCACAATAAATATTGGCGAAGATGATAATGATCCAATTTTCACAATTTCTGATTTATTACCTCATTTAGCTCAAGATCAAATGGAGAAAAAATTAAAAAATGGTATTGATGGTGAAGATTTAGCTATCTTACTTGGAAGCATTCCATATGATGATGAAAAATGTGCTGAAAAAGTTAAATTGAATATTTTAAATATTTTGAATCAAAAATATAATATTACAGAAGCTGATTTCTTGAGTTCAGAAATTGAAGTTGTTCCAGCTTTCAAAGCTCGTTCTTTAGGTTTTGATGGAAGCATGGTTGCAGCTTATGGTCAAGATGATAAAATATGTGCTTACACATCTTTATCTGCTTTGATGACTTTGGAAAATATTAAAACAACTGCTGTTTGTATATTATCTGATAAAGAAGAAATCGGTAGCATGGGTAATACAGGTATGGAATCTCATATGTTTGATTATTTCATTTCTGAATTATTGAACAAAACTGGAGAAAATAGACCTAACTTATTAGATAAGGTATTCTGTTTCTCTAGAATGTTATCTGCTGATGTTGATGCAGGTTATGATCCACTTTATGCAAGTGTTTCTGATAGAAATAATGCAGCTTTCCTAGGACGTGGTATTGGTCTTAACAAATATACAGGTGCTCGTGGAAAATCTGGTGCTTCTGATGCTAATGCAGAATTTGTTGCATGGATTAGAAGAGTTTTAGAGAAAAATGATATTAGATATCAAATTTCTGAACTTGGTAAAGTTGATGTTGGCGGTGGTGGTACTATCGCATATATCCTAGCTAATAAGGGTGTTGATGTTATTGATTGTGGTGTTCCAGTTCTTTCAATGCACGCTCCTTATGAAGTTACAAGTAAATTTGATGTTTATACTGCTTATAGAACTTATAAAGCTTTTTGGGAAGAATAAAAAATATTAGAGAGTCATTTGCTGAAATGAACTCTCTTTTTAGCTTAATTTTCCGTATGAAATCAATTGTTTAATATCGCCAAGTCAATAAAAAAACACCTATGTCTCAACATAAGTGTTTTGTGTTATATGGTGAGCCAGAGAGGGTTCGAACCTCCGACCCCAGGCTTAGAAGGAATTGGCTATTGTTCCCTACTAAGCATCACTCTGCTTTTTATTGGTCTATTAATCCCTCTAAAATTCAATAAAAAAAGCAATATTTTTTATAAAAAGCTTATATTTCAACAGAAATAAAAATTATAAAAAAATTTACATTTTGTTAGAAAATTGTTAGAGAAAAAAGCAAGTTGTCTAATTGCTATATTATTATCACAATAATCCCTACTATTGCTATAATCTATTATAGCAAAAACTAGAAATAAATCAATACGAATGGAGGAAAAATTTAAAATGATACAATTCTTTATAGGACTATTTTTAGGGGCTAATCTTAGCCTCTTTTTATATGCCTGTATATTAGCAGGAAAAAAATCAGAAGAATAATTTTTTATGAGAGGAGTTAAGCTTTGAATGAAAATATAAAAAGTAATTATTATGCTATCATACCAGCAGTTGTTAGATATGATAAAGACTTAACAGATAAAGCAAAGTTACTATATAGTGAAATCACTTGTTTATGTAATAAAGAAGGTTATTGTTTTGCTACAAACAATTATTTTGCAAACTTATATAATTGTACTCCTCGAGCAATACAATTTACGATTTCTAAATTGCAAGAAAAAGGCTATATAAAAATAATTATAGAAAATAATTATCAAAGAAAAATATATTTAACTGATGCACTAGGGTATGAAAAAATTTTCACACCACCCCACGAAAATAATTTCATAGTAGGGTACGAAAAAAATTTCACCA
>ULTR01050783.1_pt1 | contig 26266 bp, 26 predicted proteins | sample 1957781 | NCBI WGS metagenome assembly ULTR01 (sample SAMEA4835739, study PRJEB28245) | human gut metagenome | biome: gut microbiome; material: fecal sample | place: Denmark | collected 2008 | reverse complement strand
AGGAGCTGACGCTGCGGCAGCAGACGCTGCTGGCTCTGCAGTTGAGTATCCCGGCCATTCTGGCGCAGGTGTCCTCCATCGCCATGCAGTATATCGACTCGTCCATGGTGGGCCATCTGGGCCGGGAGGCCAGCGCCGCCATCGGACTGGTGGCCTCCAGCACATGGCTGCTGAGCGGTCTGTGCCGTGCCCTGACCGTGGGCTTCTGCGTCCAGACGGCGCAGCGCATCGGCGCGGGCGACGAGCGGGATGCCCGCAATCTGGTGCGGCAGGGTCTGATCATCGGCGTGATTTTCGGTCTGGTGCTGGCACTGGCAGGCATCGCCGTCTCCGGCAGTCTCCCCCGCTGGCTGGGGGCGGAGGCGAGCATCTGGCAGGGTGCGTCCGTGTACTTCCTCATCTTCGCCCTGTCCCTCCCTGCTCTGCAGCTCAACAGTCTGGCCGCCGCGCTCCTGCAGGCCGGAGGCAACATGCGGACGCCCAGCGTCCTGCTGGTGCTGATGTGCGGACTGGACGTGGTATTCAATCTGCTGTTCATCTTCCCCTCGCGGCAGATCGGCAGCTTCACGCTGCCCGGCGCAGACCTGGGCGTGGCCGGTGCGGCGCTGGGCACGGCGCTGGCGGAGGTGGTGGTGGCGTGCATCATGTGCGCGTGCCTGCTGCGCTCCCCCATGCTGGGCCTGCGGAAAAGCGAGAAGCTGCGGTTCGTACCGGAGCAGCTGAAGCGGGCCGTCCGGCTGGGTATCCCGGTGGCCATTGAGCAGATGGTGATGTCCGGCGGGCAGATCGTCACCACCGGCATCATCGCGCCGCTGGGCACGGTGTCCATCGCCGCCAACTCCTTTGCCGTCACGGCGGAGGCTCTGTGCTACATGCCGGGCTACGGTGTGCAGAGCGCGGCGGTGACGCTGATCGGTCAGAGCGTGGGCGCCAGGCGGCGGGATCTGGTGACGCGGCTGGGCTGGGTCACGGTGCTGCTGGGCATATCCATCATGGCGGTGATGTCGGCGGCCATGTACGTTCTGGCGCCGTGGATCATCGGCATTCTCAGCCCCGATGCGGAGGTGGTGTCGCTGGGCACGGAGGTGCTGCGGATCGTGGTGTTCTCCGAGCCGCTGTTCGGCGCGGCCATCGTGTGCGCCGGAGTGTTTCAGGGAGCGGGCAGCTCTCTGCTCAGCTCCGTGCTGAACTTTGCCAGCATGTGGGGCGTGCGCATCACACTGACGGTGCTCCTCACCGCGCAGCTGGGTCTGCGTGGCGCGTGGATCGCCATGTGCGTGGAGCTGTGCTTCCGGGGACTGCTGTTCCTGTTCTGCCTGTGGCGGCGGTTCTGGCTGCCCAAGGAGCTGCGGACACCGGCGGGCGCGGAGAAATGACTTGAATGAACAGCAGGGCGGCGGGTATGACCCGCCGCCCTGCTCGTTATGTGACGGCACAGCGCAGTGCCGCCTTTCGATTTTACTTGACGCCGAACAGCAGGTCGCCGTAGGTGGGGAACGGCCAGCAGCCGGCCGCCGTCTGCGTCTCGGCCTCGTCGGCGGCGGCCCGCAGCTGGGACATGGCGGGGATGATCTCGTCGCGGATAAAGGCCGCCTCCTCCGTCAGGTCGTGGAGCGTGTCCAGTCTGACCGTCTTTTCCTCCAGCGCGTCTACCCGGCTGTCGATGGTATCCACCAGCGAGGACAGGCGGCGCAGCTTCTTCGTCTCATAGCCGCAGGGCAAATCCGCGTCCACCGTCTTTTTGGCGGCGGCAGCGGCGGCAAGGTCGGAGACATAGCTCTCCACCGCCGGCAGGATCTCCTTGCGGGCCATGTCCACCATGGTCAGCGCCTCAATGCGGACGGTCTTGCAGTAGTTCTCCAGCTGTATCTCGTAGCGGGAGCGCAGCTCGGACTCCGTGTAGACCTTGTGGGCCACCAGCATGTCCATGTTCTGCTTCTGCAGCAGCATGGGGATAGCGTCCGGCGTTGTCCGCAGGTTCAGCAGGCCGCGCTTTTCGGTGGCCTCCCTGATCCATGCGTCATCGTAGCCGTTGCCGTTGAAGATGATACGCTTGTGGGCCTTGACGGTGCGCTGGATCAGATCGTGCAGCGCGGCGGGCAGGTCGTCCGCCCTCTCCAGCTCGTCGGCGAACAGGCGCAGGGACTCGGCCACCGCGGTGTTCAGCATGATATTGGCGCAGGCGATGGAGTTGCTGGAGCCCAGCATGCGGAACTCGAACTTGTTGCCGGTGAAGGCGAAGGGCGAGGTCCGGTTGCGGTCGGTGGTGTCACGGATAAAGCGCGGCAACACATCCGCGCCCAGCTTCATCCTTTTCTTCTCCACACCGCTGTAGGCCGTATCCGTCTCGATGGCCTCCAGAATGCCGGTCAGCTCATCGCCCAGAAAGACGGAGATCACGGCGGGCGGCGCTTCGTTGGCTCCCAGCCGGTGGTCGTTGCCGGCGGTGGCCACGGCGGCGCGCAGCAGCCCCTGATAATCGTCCACGGCCTGGATCACCGCCACAAGGAACAGCAGGAACTGCGCGTTCTCGTAGGGCGTCTCGCCGGGGGACAGCAGATTGATGCCGGTGTCGGTGGCGATCGACCAGTTGTTGTGCTTGCCGCTGCCGTTGACGCCGGCAAAGGGCTTCTCGTGGAGCAGGCACACCAGACCGTGCTTGGCGGCCACCCGCTGCATAATCTCCATGGTCAGCTGGTTGTGGTCGGTGGCAATGTTGGTGGTGGTGTAGATGGGGGCCAGCTCATGCTGGGCGGGCGCCACCTCGTTGTGCTCCGTCTTGGCCAGGATGCCCAGCTTCCAAAGCTCCTCGTTCAGCTCCTCCATATAGGCCGCCACGCGGGGCTTGATGGAGCCGAAGTAGTGGTCGTCCAGCTCCTGCCCCTTGGGGGGCCTTGCGCCGAACAGCGTCCGGCCGGTGTAGATCAGGTCGCGGCGCTTGTCGTACATGGCCTTGTCGATGAGGAAGTACTCCTGCTCCGGGCCCACGGAGGAGGTCACGCGCCGCACGTCGTCGTGGCCGAACAGCTTCAGGATGCGCAGCGCCTGCTTGTTGAGGGCCTCCATGCTCCGCAGCAGGGGCGTTTTCTTGTCCAGCGCCTCGCCGCCGTAGGAGCAGAAGGCCGTGGGGATACAGAGGGTCTTGCCCTTGATAAAGGCGTAGCTGGTGGGATCCCACGCCGTGTAGCCCCGGGCCTCGAAGGTGGCGCGCAGGCCGCCGGAGGGGAAGGAGGAGGCATCCGGCTCGCCCTTGATCAGCTCCTTGCCGGAGAACTCCATCAGCACCCGGCCATCGGGGGCGGGGGTGATGAAGCTATCGTGCTTTTCGGCGGTGATGCCGGTCAGCGGCTGGAACCAGTGGGTGAAGTGGGTCGCGCCGTTCTCAACTGCCCAGTCCTTCATGGCCGCGGCGACAGCATTGGCCACGGAGGGGTCGAGCTTGGCCCCCTTCTGGATGGTGTGCTTCAGGGAACGATATACATCTGCGGGCAGACGGGCCTTCATGACGCGGCTGTCAAAAACCAGGCTTCCGAAGTATTCCGGTACAGTCAACATAGTCGTGCTTCCTTTCAGAAAAAGTAAAAAAAGACACCTGCGCCGCAGAGGGATCGCCCTCCGAGACGCCTGTGTCTCTCAATGTGGCCGAATATACACCCAACCGCTTCAAAAGTCAACCGCAAAAACGTAAAGGCGCCGTTTTTTTCACATTCTGACAGAATACGAAAATTCCGCAAAAGCATTTTTTTGCAATCTGCCGCATTGAAAGCGTCAAAATCACGGTGTATACTGGAGTCGAACGACGGTGTTCTGCAGGTACGGAGGTACTGCGCCTGCACAGCACCGCCGTTTTTCTTTTTATGCATCTGGAGTTTAGGAGTTGATGATATGGACAAGCTGGAGGGCCAGATCCGCATCCCGTCGGGCTGCGCGATCTCTGCCGTTATCGCAAGAGACGGGCAGCGGATGACCGGTGAGAAGATCATCGAGAGCATGCGCCCCATGCACGACCGCTCCAACGGTCTGGGCGGCGGCTTCGCGGCCTACGGTATTTACCCCGAATACAGGGACTTTTTCGCCCTGCACATGTTTCTGGAGGATCGCACCGCCCGGAAGAACTGCGAGGCCTTCCTCCGGGAGACGATGGAAATCGTCCATCTGGAACGCATCCCCATCCGGACGACCCCCGCCATCACCGGCGAGCCGCTGATCTGGCGCTTTTTCGTGACGCCGCTGCGCAGCGTGCTGGCCTCCATGCAGATCGATGAGGAGGAGTGCGTGACCCGCACCGTCATGGCTATCAACACCCGGATGAAGGGCGCGTATGTCTTCTCCAGCGGCAGGAACATGGGCGTTTTCAAGGCTGTGGGCTACCCGGAGGACGTGGGGTACTTCTACCGGCTGGACGAGTACGAGGCGTACAGCTGGACGGCCCATGGCCGCTACCCCACCAATACCCCCGGCTGGTGGGGCGGCGCGCATCCCTTTGCCCTGCTGAACTACTCCGTCGTCCACAACGGCGAGATCTCCTCCTACGACGCCAACCGGCGCTTCATGGAGATGTTCGGCTACAAGTGTACCCTCCAGACGGATACGGAGGTCATCACCTACATCGCCGACTACCTGCTGCGGCGGCAGAAGCTGTCTCTGGAGGAGATGGCCGCCGTCATCGCCGCCCCGTTCTGGTCTACCATTGCCCGGAGGCCCCCAGAGGAGCAGGAGAAGCTGCTGTATCTCCGCAAGGTCTTTTCCAGCCTGCTGATCACCGGACCCTTCTCCATCGTGCTGGGCTTTGAGGGCGGGCTTATGGCCCTCAACGACCGGCTGAAGCTGCGCAGCATGGTGGTGGGCGAAAAGGGCGACAGGGTGTACATCGCCAGCGAGGAGGCGGCTATCCGCGCCATGGAGCCTGATGCGGAGAACATCTATGCACCGGCAGGCGGCGAGCCGGTGATCGTGCGCGTAAAGGAGGGGAAGTTCTGATGGGAGTCGGCTACATCTACCCGCAGTTTGAGGTCCTCCGCGACAGCGAAAAATGCACGGCCTGCCGCGTCTGCGAAAAGCAGTGCGCCCACGGCGTACACGCCTTTGACAGCCAGCGGGGCCGCATGACCAGCGATGACAGCAAATGCGTGGACTGTCAGCGCTGCGTGTGCTTCTGTCCCACCCACGCGCTGAAGGTCAAAAAAAGCGACTGCGCCTTCCGGGAGAACGCCAACTGGGACGAGGACACCGTCAAGGAGATCTACAAGCAGGCGGCCAGCGGCGGCGTCCTGCTGTCCTCCATGGGCAACCCGAAGCGCTTTCCCGTGTACTGGGACAGGCTGCTCATCAACGCCTCGCAGGTAACGAACCCGCCGGTCGATCCCCTGCGGGAGCCTATGGAGACGCGGGTGTTTCTGGGCGAAAAGCCGGACACCATCCGCCGGGATGAAAACGGACGTCTGGACTGCCGCCTGCCGCCGCAGATACAGCTGTCCATGCCGGTGATGTTCTCCGCCATGAGCTACGGCTCCATCAGCTACAACGCCCATGTCTGTCTGGCCCGGGCGGCGCAGGAGCTTGGCATCTGCTACAACACCGGCGAGGGCGGCCTCCACGAGGATCTCTACGCCTATGGCGAAAACACCATCGTGCAGGTGGCATCCGGCCGGTTCGGTGTACACAAGCAGTATCTGGAGGCCGGCGCCGCCATCGAGATCAAGATGGGACAGGGCGCAAAGCCCGGCATCGGCGGCCATCTGCCCGGCACCAAGATCGTGGGAGACGTATCCCGCACCAGAATGGTACCGGAGGGGGCGGACGCCATCTCCCCCGCCCCGCACCACGACATCTACTCCATCGAGGATCTCCGGCAGCTGGTGTACTCTCTGAAGGAGTCCACCGAGTACCGGAAGCCCGTGATCGTCAAGGTGGCGGCGGTACATAACATCGCCGCCATCGCCAGCGGCATCGCCCGCAGCGGCGCGGATATCATCGCCATCGACGGCTTCCGCGGCGGGACGGGCGCGGCCCCCACCCGCATCCGGGACGCCGTGGGCATCCCCATTGAGCTGGCGCTGGCCGCCGTGGATCAGCGTCTGCGGGACGAGGGCATCCGGAACCGCGTCTCACTGATCGTCAGCGGCAGCATCCGCTCCTCGGCGGACGTGGTCAAGGCAGTGGCGCTGGGCGCGGACGCCTGCTATATCGGCACGGCGGCGCTGCTGGCGCTGGGCTGCCACCTCTGCCGCACCTGCCAGACCGGCCGGTGCAGCTGGGGCATCGCCACGCAGGATCCGGAGCTGGTCAAACGGCTGGATATCGAAAGCGGCAGCCGCCGGCTGGTGAACCTGCTGACGGCATGGAAGCATGAGATCAAGGAGATGATGGGCGGCATGGGCATCAACTCCATCGAGGCCCTGCGGGGCAACCGGCTGATGCTCCGGGGCATCGGCATGACCGACCGGGAGCTTGCCATATTGGGAATTTCCCATGCCGGTGAATAATTTCATGTACAGAATGTGCGGAGGTGTGCTATAATGACCCATATTGATGCATCCCAGCTGGACTACCGGCAGCTGAACGCGGCCATACGGGACTGCGCCGGAGATGTTGCGGTAACGGGCTGTCTGGGACAGCGGTTCATCGGCGCGGGGCGGGGGCATGACCGCCTTACCATCACGGGCACGCCCGGCAATGCGCTGGGCGCCTATCTGGACGGCGCGTGCATCGAGGTACGCGGCGACGCGCAGGACGCCGTGGGCGACACCATGAACGCCGGGCGCATCATCGTCCACGGCAGCATCGGCGACGCCGCGGGCTATGCCATGCGGGGCGGCGAGCTTTACGTCGCGGGCAATGCGGGCTACCGCGCCGGTATCCACATGAAGGCCTACGGCGACAAGCTGCCCGTCATGGTCATTGGCGGCCGGGCCGGCAGCTTTCTGGGCGAATATCAGGCCGGCGGCATCATCATCGTACTGGGACTGACGGACGGCAGCCGCCCCATCGTCAGCAACTTCCCCTGCACCGGCATGCACGGCGGGAAGCTGTTCCTCCGCTCCGACTGCCGGGACATCCTGTTTCCCGGTCAGGTCGTGGCACGTCCCGCCGTTCAGGACGAGCTGCGGGAGATCGAGCCGTATCTGCATACGTTCTGCCGCCTGTTCGGCGGGCGCTGCGATGCGCTCCTGCGCCATCCGTTCACCGTCGTCACGCCCAACAGCACCGATCCCTACCGGCAGCTGTATGTTACAAACTGAATGAAGAATGAAAGAGGTGGAACCGTGAAGTATACGCGGGAAGATGTCATGGAGTTCGTCCGGCAGGAGGATGTCAGATTCATCCGTCTAGCCTTCTGCAACGTCTACGGCAGGCAGCACAATGTGGCCATCATGCCCAGTGAGTTGCGCCGTGCTTTTGAATACGGCATCGCCATTGATGCCTCCTCCATCGAGGGCTTTGGCGGCGAGACGCGCTCCGACCTGCTGCTGCGGCCGGATCCGTCCACGCTGGTGCAGCTGCCGTGGCGGCCGGAGCAGGGTAAGGTCGTGCGGATGTTCTGCGATATTTTTTATCCAGATGGCCGCACCTTTGAGCGGGACACCCGCAGCATCCTGAAAAAGGCGGTGGCCGATGCCGCCGGTAAGGGCTTCCGCTTCTCCTTCGGTGCGGAGATGGAGTTCTACCTGTTCGAGATCGATGAGCATGGCCGGGACACCACCATCCCCCATGACATGGCCGGCTACATGGACATCGCCCCCGACGATAAGGGCGAGCATATCCGCCGGGAGATCTGCCTGATGCTGGAGCAGATGGGTATCCAGCCCGAGTGCTCCCACCACGAAAGCGGCCCGGGTCAGAACGAGATCGACTTCCGCTACTCCGATCCGCTGACGGCGGCGGACAACGCCGTCACGTTCCGCACCGTCGTCCGCACGGCGGCGGCACAGAACGGCCTGTGCGCCAGCTTCTCCCCCAAGCCCCTGCCGGACCGGGACGGAAGCGGCATGCACATCAATATCTCCGCTCAGGGCAGTGGACAGACGGAGCTGCCTGCCGCCGTCATTGCCGGCGTCCTCGACAAGGCGGCGGAGATCACCCTGTTCCTTAACCCCTGCGAGGAGTCCTACCGCCGTCTGGGCCACGACAAAGCGCCGCGCTATGTGACGTGGTCGGAGGAGAACCGCTCCCAGCTGATCCGCATCCCCGCCGCTATCGGGGAGAACCGCCGGGCAGAGCTGCGCTCGGCGGACGCCACCGCCAACCCCTATCTGGCCTATGCCCTGCTGATCCATGCCGGTCTGCACGGCATCGAAAACGGTCTGGTGCTGCCGCCTGCGACGGATCTGAACCTCTACACCGCGCCCGCTGAGGCACTGAAGGCCCTGCGGACGCTCCCCGGCTCGCTGGCGGAGGCCGCCGCGCTGGCTGATGCCAGCCCGTTCGTAAGGGCACACCTCCCGGCATCGGTGATCCGCGCCTACACGCGCCTGTAAGCCGTCCGGCACCCGCACAAGGCAGAAAGGAGGGAGTCTGTGGTCTTTCAGGAACGAACATACAGCGTACTGATCGTCACCGCCTCGGACAGCTTTACCGACAGCGTCATGCCACTGCTCCCTATGACGGATTACTGGCCGGTGTCCACGGCCCGCAGCGTAGGCGAGGCCCGCAGGAAGCTGACGGACACGGAATTCGACATCGTGCTCATCAACACGCCGCTGCCGGACGATTTCGGCATGGGGCTGGCCATTGACATCTGCAGCGGCAGCGGCGCCGGCGTACTGCTGCTGGTAAAAAGCGACCAGTATAACGACGTGTACGCCAAGGTGGTAGGCTATGGCGTCATCACGCTGTCCAAGCCCACCAGCCGCCAGATGGTGGCGCAGAACCTGCGCATCCTCTGCGCCACGCGGGAGCGGATGCGGCAGATGCAGGCGAGGCAGGCCACGGTGGAGGAAAAGATCAAGGAGATACGCCTTGTCAACCGTGCGAAGTGGCTGCTGATCGAGTGCCTGCGCATGACGGAGCCGGAAGCGCACCGCTACATTGAAAAACAGGCCATGGATCTGCGCATCTCCAAACGCGAGGCGGCGGAGAACATCATCCGGACGTATCAATAGGCAAGCCACATTTAGAGCACAGCGCAGGCTACAAAGAAGGAGCGCCATCGCAAAGAAGGAGCGCCATCCTAAAGGATGGCGCTCCTTCTTTGTCAGCCACAATGTAGCCCACGGAACAGGTTTTACACAAACTTAGGGCAAGTCAGGGCAACACTTGCGCAGGATACAGAAAACCCCGGAAGCCTTGCAAATACAAGATTTCCGGGGTTTTGGCGCGGAAGGAGGGATTTGAACCCTCGCGCCGCTTTTGACGGCCTACTCCCTTAGCAGGGGAGCCCCTTCGGCCACTTGGGTACTTCCGCAGATATGAAGTTACTGGCGGAGAGAGTGGGATTCGAACCCACGGATGCTTTCACATCGCCGGTTTTCAAGACCGGTGCTTTCGACCACTCAGCCATCTCTCCGTATGCAAAAGCGCCCCTGCTGCCAGATGCGAGTAATATATTACCATGCGGCGCAGGCTTTGTCAACAAAAAGAACTGCAACTTTTTTGCGAAAAATTTGAAATTGGGGGTTGAAAAAGAAAAAGAACTGTGGTATTATCAATAGGCTGTTTGAGACAGCAAAAATATCCGGGTGTGGCGAAGTTTGGTATCGCGCTTGAATGGGGTTCAAGAGGCCTCGAGTTCGAATCTCGACACTCGGACCAAAAAAGTCCTGAAACCGTAAGGGTTTTGGGACTTTTTTCTTTTGCCCGAATGAAAGAACACCACCGTTTTTCTAACACATTTCTAACACTTTCAAGCATTGCTGTTAGAAGAAAGCAGGCTAAGGCAATTATGCCTGAACGCTGTGAATAAATCTATTGCTTTTCGTAACGGCAAAAAATAACGGGTACGCAGATTTTGCACCGAATACCCGTTATCTCGTTTACCAACCCCGTCTGACAGATGCCACAATCGTAATTTCGGTCTAAACCTGTTTTGCGAACACCTGTCTAAGGCGTGGGTCTTCTTTTTTCACTCTTTTCATGCTTTGTCAGCATCCGCACGGCATATTTCAGGAACATCCGCACCGCCGGAGACAGATCGGCCCGGGAGTGCAGGGCGATGCCCAGCATGATGGATGCCGGGGGATCCACCGGCAGCATGGCGATGTCGCAGACCCGCTTCTCCGTGATAAGCTTGTTCATCACGCTCATCCCCAGCCCCTGCTCCACCATGGACATGGCGGAAAAGCTCTCGATGGTGGTGAACTGCACGTTGGGCACGATGCCCGTCCGGTGGAACAGCGCCGTCACGTCGTCATCGCAGCCCTTGGCGGGCATGATGAACCGGTCTGTGGCGCAGTTGGCCAGCGGATAGACCGCCGCCCCGGCCAGCGGGTGATCTCTCGGCAGCAGCGCCAGCATGGGATCCTCCGCCAGAGGGATCCACTCATAGGGCATGTTCTCCTGATAGCTGAAGAACCCGATATCCGCCACCCGGTCATCCAGCCACTGGGACACCTCCTGCCAGATGCCCTCCAGCAGATTGATGTGGATCTGGGGATAGTCCCGCTGGAACGCACCGATCACCGCCGGCAGCCAGTGGGTGGCAATGCTGGAGTACGCCGCGATGTTGACGCTGCCGATAAGCAGGCCGTTCATCTCCGCCGACAGCTCGAAGATACGATCCTCCTGCCGCAGGAACTTGCGGATCACCGGCAGCAGCAGCTCGCCGTTCTCCGTCAGCGCCACGCCCTTGGTGTTCCGCCGGAACAGCGGGAACCCGAACTCCTTCTCCAGCGCCGTCACCAGCTGGTTCACGCCGGAGGGCGTGTAGCTCAGCGCCTCCGCCGCCTTGGAAAAGCTGCCCGTCTCCGCCGCCGCCACAAAGGCCCTGCACCGTGCCGTCTCCATAGCCGTCCCTCCTGTCCTCCCGCGCCGCCGCGGCTTCTCTCTCGATTTTACTATATCCCCGCCCGTACCGCAAGCCCCCGTCTATCACCGCAGCGAAAAAGCCGCCCCTCCGGACGGCTTTTTTTATGTTTCCTGTCTATTGCGCGGCGGTGCGGCGGCGGAGTACAATGGGAAAAACGCGAAAGGACTCGCCGCCCATGAATACCCGCATCCTCACCCGTACCGCGCTGTTTGCGGCCCTAACCGCCGCCGGCGCCTTCATCCGTATCCCGCTGGGCTACTCCTCCGTCACGCTGCAGTTCCTCTGCACCGCCATGGCCGGGTGCCTGCTGGGCCCCGCCTGCGGCGCCGCCAGTCAGGCGGTCTATGTGGCGCTGGGCCTGCTGGGCCTGCCCATCTTCACGCAGGGCGGCGGGCTCTCCTACCTGCTGCAGCCCACCTGCGGCTTCCTGCTGGGGCTTATCCCCTCGGCGTGGGTCATCGGCCTGCTGACGGCACGCCGCCCGCCTCACCCGCTGCGGACGGCGCTGGCGTGCTTCGTGGGCCTCGCCGTGCTGTACGCCGTGGGCCTGCCCTACATGGCGGTGATCCTGAACCGCTACATGGGCAAGGCCATGGACTTCACCGCCATCCTCTGGGCCGGCATGCTGCCGTTCCTGCCCGGCGACATGCTGAAGATCGCCGTTACGGCTGCGCTGGCCCCGCTGCTGCAGAAGCGTCTGTCAGCCGCGCAATAAGCGCCCCGGCAAAGGCAGAGGCACGCCCGGCCTTCTCCCCGTCCATGAACGCCGTGCCGTAGCCCATGTGCCGCTCCTCCAGCGACCCCAGCCACGTCATCCTCATGTCGCAGTCCCTCCCATATTCCGGCAGACCCCCGTACCGCAGCGGCGGTACGGGGGTCTTTTGTGGTTCTGTTCCGATCATAGCAGGTCTGCGGACGCCGCGCAAGCGGTCATTACCGCTTGAAGGCGCCGAACAGCCCCTTTTTCTCGTAGGGATGGGACTCGCTGCCCGTCACCTCGTAGCCGGTGGCCTTGATGGCCGCCGCCAGTGCGGCTTTGTCCAGCGGCTGCTCCGACAGGATCACCGTCTCGCCCTTGCTGTGGGAGGACGTGACCTTCTTCACGCCGCAGGTGCGGCGCACCACGTCGTTGATATGGCTCTCGCACATGCCGCAGGCCATGCCGTCGATCTTCAGAACGGTTTCAATCATGATAGTACCTCCAGATATTTGATCTCGCGCACAAGACCCCCGGCTCTCGCCGGAGGTCTTGTGCGTTTATTTCGCGTGGGTGCCGTGGCACTCACCGTGCATGGCGCAGTGAGCGCACCCGGCGCCGCAGGAGTTCTTTCCCGCCTTCTTCTGACGCAGCAGGTATCTGACAATGAGAAATACGATGAGGATCAGTAAGGCACAAATCAATATGGTGGCAAGGTTTGCCGCAATCCAATCCAGCATGAAAATCACTCCTTTTCTGATGGGTTTATTGCTTCAGCCGCTCAGACCTTGGCGCTGAGCTTGGTGGCCTCCTTGTAGGGGCGGCACAGCATGTAGATCAGGCCGGCCAGCAGGATGACCGCCACGATGACGCCCAGAATGTTGGCGCTGCCGGCGAACAGGTTGCCGAACTGGTTGATCATCAGGCCGATGACATAGGCGAAGCCGCACTGGTAGCCGATGGCGAACCACGTCCACTTGGCGTTGTTCATCTCACGCTTGATAGCGCCGATAGCCGCGAAGCAGGGAGCGCACAGCAGGTTGAACACCAGGAAGCTGTAGCCGGTGATGCCGGTGAAGGCCGCCGCCATGGCGTCGTACACGCTGCCGTCGCCGCCGCCGTACAGGATGCCCAGCGTACCGACGATGTTCTCCTTGGCCACCAGACCGGTAATGGAGGCCACGGTAGCCTGCCAGTTGCCCCAGCCCAGAGGTGCAAAGATCCAGGCGATAGCGCCGCCGATGGCAGCCAGGATGGAGGAGTCGATCTCGGACTCATCCAGCATGCGGAACGTGCCGTCCACCCAGCCGAAGTAGGTGGTGAACCACACGAAGATGGTGGACAGAAGGATGATGGTACCGGCCTTCTTGATGAAAGACCAGCCGCGCTCCCACATGGAGCGGAGGACGTTGCCCAGCGTGGGCCAGTGGTAGGCGGGCAGCTCCATCACGAAGGGTGCGGGGTCGCCTGCGAACATCCTGGTCTTCTTCAGCATGATGCCGGAGATGATGATGGCGGCCATGCCGATGAAGTACGCAGAGGTGGACACCCATGCGCTGCCGCCGAACAGAGCGCCGGCGATCATGGCGATGAAGGGCACCTTCGCGCCGCAGGGGATGAACGTGGTGGTCATGATGGTCATACGGCGGTCGCGCTCATTTTCAATGGTACGGGAAGCCATAACACCGGGCACACCGCAGCCCACGCCGATGAGCATGGGGATGAAGCTCTTGCCGGACAGGCCGAACTTGCGGAAGATACGGTCAAGCACAAAGGCGATACGGGCCATGTAGCCGCAGGCCTCCAGGAAGGCCAGCATCAGGAACAGCACCAGCATCTGGGGCACAAAGCCCAGCACGGCGCCGACGCCGGCCACGATACCGTCAAGGATCAGGCCGCTCAGCCAGTCCGCCGCACCGGCGGACTCCAGCGCATTGCCGATCAGAACGGGGATACCGGGCACCCACGCGCCGTAGTCGGCGGGGTCGGGCTCCTCGCCGATCTCGTCCAGCGTGGCCATAGCCCCCTCATAGTCGGCCATGGTCGCCGTCTTGGTCTCGACAGCCAGCGTCTCCTCGTCCTCCACGTCGTAGGTGAAGGTGCCGTCGGCGGCCAGCGCGCCGTTCTCCTCGATGTAGGCGTTGTAGCCGTCCACGATCAGGGAAGCCTCGCCGTAGGCGTCAGCCACCTCATTGTACTCGGCGGAGCCGATGCCCAGCAGGTGCCAGCCGTCGCCGAACACGCCGTCGTTGGCCCAGTCTGTGGCGGGGGCGCCCACGGCCACCATGGCGATCCAGTACACCAGGAACATCACCAGTGCGAAGATGGGCAGGCCCAGCCAACGGTTGGTGACGATGCGGTCGATCTTATCGGAGGCGGACAGCTCGCCCTTGGCCTTCTTCTGCTTGTAGCAGCCCTTGATGATCTGGGCAATGTAGACATAGCGCTCGTTGGTGATGATGCTCTCGGCGTCATCGTCCAGTTCCTTCTCAGCGGCCTTGATGTCCTCCTCGATGTGGCCCATGACGGTGGCGTCGATCTTCAGCTGCTCCAGCACCTTGTCGTCGCGCTCAAAGATCTTGATGGCGTACCAGCGCTGCTGCTCCTCGGGCATGTTATGTACGGCGGCCTCCTCGATATGGGCAATGGCGTGCTCCACGGGGCCGGAGAAGGTGTGCATGGGAACAGTCTTGGTGCTGGCGGCAGCGGCCACAGCGGCCTCGGCGGCCTCCATAACGCCGTCGCCCTTCAGAGCGGAGATCTCCATCACCTTGCAGCCCAGCTCGCGGCTCAGCTCCGCCACGTTGATCTGGTCGCCGTTCTTGCGGACAACGTCCATCATGTTGATGGCGATGACCACGGGGATGCCCAGCTCGGTCAGCTGGGTTGTCAGGTACAGGTTGCGCTCCAGGTTGGTACCGTCGATGATGTTCAGGATGGCGTCAGGACGCTCGTTGATCAGATAGTTACGGGCCACCACTTCCTCCAGCGTGTAGGGGGACAGGGAGTAGATGCCGGGCAAGTCCATGATGACCACGTCCTCATGCTTCTTCAGACGGCCTTCCTTCTTCTCCACCGTGACGCCGGGCCAGTTACCCACGAACTGGTTGGAGCCGGTCAGTGCGTTGAACAGGGTAGTCTTACCGCAGTTGGGGTTGCCCGCCAACGCGATCTTGATTTGTTTTTCCATATGTCTCTCCTTTCGGTCAGTCTTATCGACTCACATTTACAAAACTCACTCGACCTCGATCATTTCGGTGTCGGCCTTCCGCAGGCTCAGCTCGTAGCCGCGGACGGTGACCTCCATGGGGTCGCCCAGAGGGGCCACCTTGCGGACGTAGACCTCCACGCCCTTGGTAATGCCCATGTCCATGATCCGGCGCTTCACCGGGCCTTCGCCATGGAGCTTCACGACCTTGGCGGTCTCTCCGATCTTCACTTCGCGCAATGTTTTCATCGTTGCTCTCTCCTTCTATGTAATTTCTTTTTTGATCTGCTCACACCATGATCCTCCGGGCCATTTCCTCGCTGATAGCCACGCGGGCTTCCTTCACCTTGACGATGATGTTGCCGCCCATGGCGGCCACCACCGTGGCGGTACCGCCGGCCACAAAGCCCAGATCCTCCAGATGCTTCTTCACTTCGGGAGAACCGCCCACCTTACGGATGAGGTTCTCCGTCCCCACGTCGGCCAGTGCCAACGGCATCATAACGATCCCTCCGTTTTCTTTTGGTTAGTCCACACTAACCTGTATCTGAAAAAGAATGGCTGTCACTGCCGCCCTCCGCAGGTAAGTTAGCACTATCTAACTGACGCAGATAGTTTAGCCCCTCTAACCCCGTTTGTCAAGAGGTGTAAAGAAAAATTTTTACCTGCTTGCAAATTTAGTTAAACTGTGTTAACCTATTTGTATTCTAAAACGAAAAGTTGGTGAACTTATGCAGATATTACGGGCCTCCGAGGACTATCTGGAAGCCATGCTGATGATGCAGCAGGAGCACGGTTACATCCGCTCCATCGACATTGCCGATAAGCTGGGCGTCACGAAGCCCAGCGTCACCTACGCCACCAAGCGTCTGCGTGAAAACGGCTACATCACCATGGACAAGGACGGTCTTATCACCCTGACGGAGCGTGGCATGTCCATCGCCGCCAGCATGCTGGACCGGCACCACACCCTGACCCGGTTCCTTATGGCGCTGGGCGTCGATCAGGAGACGGCGGAGGCCGATGCGTGCAAAATGGAGCACGACATCAGCCAGACCAGCTTCGAGGCCATCTGCCGCCACGCCCGCAGCCACCTCTGAGCCGCACACGCAAAGAGAGCCATTGCACCGCTGGTGCAATGGCTCTCTTTTGATCGTTTTTATAGCGCCGCCAGCACCGCGCCGCCCCGTTTCTTCAGCCACAGGTACAGCACGGCGCACGCCGCCAGCGTAGCGGCGGCGAAGCAGCCCATGTACAGCGCCGCGCCCAGATGCCATCCCGCCAGCAGGTAGCCGCCGCCCAGCAGCAGCGCGTAGGCCCAGCCGCCGAGCAGGGCGATGGCCACGCAGGCACTCTGCTTGATGGGCGTGATCTCGCTCGTCCACGTCAGGTTTGGCATCTTCAGCCCCAGAAACAGCCCCAGCATGGCGGACAGCACCACAAACAGCAGACACACCGCCGCCAGCAGCACCGCCTCCGCCGCCGTCATGGATATGGCCAGCACCGCGCACAGCAGGCACACCGCCGCCGGTATGCCGGTGAGCAGCAGCTGCATGACCATCTTAGCCCGCAGCACCTGCCACGGCGTCACCGGCAGCGACTGGGCCAGCCACAGGCTCTTGCCCTCCAGCGACACCGAGGGGGCCGTCATGTCGTTCATGGAGATCAGCATGCACACCGCAGCGGCCAGCAGCACCGGCAGCAACCCGCCGTCCGCCATACCGCCCAGCGCCTCCTCCATCACGGCGCCCTTCCACAGCAGCGCCGCGCCGGCAGCAGGCATCAGCAGAACTCCCAGTCCGCAGTTGAGCATATAGTTGGGACTGGCGGTGAACCGCGCCAGCTCCTTGCCCAGCAGCGCCGCCGGGACAGAGCGCCGCGCCGCCGCCTTCTCCCGGTAGGCGCGCCGTTCCGTCCGGCCCGTGGAGGTAGCCAGACGCAGGAAGCTGCGGGCAATAAGCGCCCACATCACCGCGAACAGCGCCAGCACCGCCGCAGAGACTATGGCCATGGCCAGACCGTCGCCGGTGCCCACCTGCCCCAGCAGGTACAGCGGGTACGCGGCGCCCTTGATGCTGTCGCCGTAAGCCGCCGCGTTGCCCACCAGCTCCTCGATAAAGGTCTGCGCCCTGAAAACGAAGAAGTAGTAGACCCCGATGAACACCAGCGATACCAGCATCGTGATAAAGCTCTTATTTTTCAGCTTCAGGCTGATCTTCGCCACCACCCAGCCCAGCGCACAGGACAGCGTCAGCACGAAGACGGACAGCAGCGCCAGCAGCAGTACGCCGCCCAGAATGACGCCCGCCGTCACCGGCGCCACTACCCAGTAGACGATGACCGCCGGCAGGATCACCACGCCGCTGTAGATCAGCCCCATCAGATACACGCTGAGGAGCCGGGAGGCCATCAGCGTGTTCACCGGGATGGGCATGCTCAGCAGCAGATCGTTGTCCTTAGCCAGATACAGCCCCGAATAGGTATTGAACACGCTGCCGAAGGCGCCCAGCAGCACCGCCAGCAGGCTCATCAGCGCGAAGTACAGCCACCCCATGCCGGCGGAGACCAGCGGCCCGCACAGGCCCAGAGACATCATGGTGAACATGCCGCCCAGCAGACCCACCATCACCACCGCGAACAGGATGATATACCCGGCCACCGCGCCCTTGGAGCGGGCCTTGTTGGTCTTGGGGTTGTAGAAATAGCTGCGGAAGATCTCCGTCAGCTGCTTTTTCACCAGAATTTTCAGCATTACGCCTCATCCTCCAGTTCCAGAAAGACCTGCTCCAGTGAGTCGTCTCCCTTGACCTCCTCCATGGTGCCGGAGCGGATAAGCCGCCCGCTCTTGATGATGGCCACCTTGTCGCACAGCTTCTCCGCCACCTCCAACACATGGGTGGAGAAGAAGATGGCGCCGCCCTGGCCGCACAGCTCCCGCATCATGCCCTTCAGCAGATGGGCCGCCTTGGGGTCAAGCCCCACGAAGGGCTCATCCATGATGATGAGCTTGGGCTGGTGCAGCCACGCGGCGATGATGGCCAGCTTCTGCTTCATGCCGTGGGAATAGGCGGCAATGGGCTGGGCCAGATCGTCCGTCAGCTCGAACCGCGCCGCGTAGTCCCGGATGCGGACCTGCCGGTCGGCGGCGCTGACGCGAAGATGTCGGCGATGAAGTTCAGGTACTTGATGCCGCTCATAAAGTCGTACAGGTCGGGGTTGTCGGGGATGTAGGCGATCTCCCGCTTGCAGGCCAGCGGCTCGTTCTTGATGGACTTACCGTCAATGGTGATCTCCCCCGCGTCGAACTGCAGAATGCCCACCACCGCCTTCAGCGTGGTGGTCTTGCCCGCGCCGTTATGTCCGATAAAGCCGTAGATCTCGCCGGGCCGGATGTGCAGGCTCAGATCGTCCACAGCCCTTTTCTCGCCGTAGGTCTTGGTCAGGTGCTCGATTTTCAGCATAATATACTCTCCTGTCTGTCTTGCGCGGCGGCGCGCAAAGCGCACCGAACGTTTTAGACCTAATGTTGCACAATCTTTATTATACATCGTGCTTATTATACGCCGCCACCCCTCCCTTGTCAATACCTCGTGCCGCCGCAGCGTTCAAAAGCGGCACGCCGGTATGGCGCGCCGCTTTTCGTTTATGCCGCGGGGAACGTGACCCGGATCTCCGTGCCCTTCCCCACCTCGCTTTTGAGCTGGATGACGCCATGGTGGTACTGCACGGCGTGCTTCACGATGGACAGGCCCAGCCCCGTGCCGCCTGATGCCTTGGAGTGGCTCTTGTCCACCCGGTAGAACCGCTCGAACACGCGGCTCTGGTGCTCCGGCGGGATACCGATGCCGGTGTCCCGCACCGTGACGGCGGCGGTGCCGCCGTCCTGCGCCACCTCCACCTCCACGCGGCCGCCCTCGGTGTTGTACTTGATGGCGTTGTCGCACAGGTTGAGCACAATCTCGTACAGCAGCCGCCTGACGCCGGAGACGGTAGCCGGTGTCCCGGTGACCTCCACCGTCACGTTCCTGGCCTCCGCCGCGCTGCGCAGGTTCTCCGCCACCTCCCGGGCCACCGCCAGCAGCTCCACCGGCTCCGTGGGCATGGGCTCGCCCTCGTCCAGCTGGGACAGCCGGATAATGTCGCCGATCAGCGTCACCAGCCGCTGGGCCTCCGCACGGATGTGCCCCACGAACCGGGGCACGTCCTCCTGCTTCACCATGCCGTTCTCCAGCAGCTCCGCGCTGCCGATGATACCCTGCAGGGGCGTTTTCAGCTCATGGGACACGTTGGCGGTGAACTCCCGCCGGTTCCGCTCGGCAAACGCCCGCTCCGTCACATCGAACACCAGCAGCACCGTGCCCGCCGTGCGGCCCTCCGTCTGGATGCGCGTCACATCGAACTGGTACTCCCGGCCGTTCCGCTCACCCCGGAACTCGCTGTGACCCTGCTCCGCCGCCTGCCGCAGCGCGTCGCTCATGGTCACGTCCCGGTCGACCGTCAGGAAGTCCTGCCCCACGCAGTCACCGTCCGCGTCCAGCAGCCGCCGCGCCGCCGGATTGATGCTGAGGATGGCGCCCGCCTCGTCCAGCAGCACCAGTCCCTCGTTCATGCTGCCGGTGATCTGGTCAAACTCCTCCGACCGCTGCCGCAGCTCGCCCATCTGCCGGTCGATCTGGCGGCGCTGGTGCTCCATGCGCCGCAGCAGCGGCGCCAGCTCCTCGTAGGTATCGTTCTCCAGCGGATGCTCCAGATCCAGCCGGTTCAGCGGCTCGGTGATACGCCGTGCCAGCCGCCCGGCCAGCACGCCCGACAGGATCAGCGCCGCCGCCAGCACCAGCAGAATGGGCTGCAGCATGTTCAGCACCAGCACCCCCGCCGTCACCCGGACGGTGGACAGACGCAGCACCGTGCCATCCGGCAGCCGCTGGGCGTAGTACACGGTTTTCTGCAGCAGCGTACTGCTGTACCGGCTGCTCTCGCCCTCGCCGGCAGCCAGCGCCTGCTGTATCTCCTGCCGCTGGGCGTGGTTCTCCATGGTTTCCGCATCGACCTGTGTGTCGTACACCACCGTGCCGTCCGCCCGCACCCATGTGATGCGGTACTGGTGGGACTGCAGCGCACGGAGATAGTCCGTCCCGTTTTTCTCCACGCCTACGGCGGCCAGACTCAGCTCGTCCCGCAGCTGGGACTCCTGCACCCGGCCGAAATAGCTGTACAGCACGCCCATCACCAGCGCCAGACTGGCGATGAGCACCGCCACGCCCACCAGCAGCGTGGCCCGGAAAATACGTTTTGTCATGGTACTCATGGCTGTGCCCTCCATCGGTAGCCCACGCTGCGCACTGTCTCGATACAGCCGCCGTAGGGGCCGATCTTCTGGCGCAGCGTGCGGATGTGCATGTCCACTGTCCGGCTCTCGCCGCAGAAGTCCATGCCCCACACCTGTTCCATCAGCTGGTCACGGGTGAACGCCGTCCCCGGATGGGCCAGAAACAGCCGCAGCAGCTGGAACTCCTTGTAGGTCAGCTCCACCCGCGCACCGTCGGCGGTGACGCTGTGCTCCTGCTCGTCCACCGTCAGCCCGCCGCAGCGCAGCACCTCTGCCTGCCGGGGCCTGCACCGCCGCAGCACCGCCTTGACCCGGGACACCAGCTCCATGACGCCGAAGGGCTTGGTCAGGTAGTCGTCCGCTCCCAGATCCAGCCCCAGTATCTTGTCGTACTCCGCGCCCTTGGCCGTGGCCATGATGACGGGGATATCCCGCAGCGCCGCGTCGGCCTTCATCCGCCGCAGCAGCTGGATGCCGTCGATCTCCGGCAGCATCACGTCCAGCACCACCAGCTCCGGCCGCTCCTTCTCCAGCGCCGCCCAGAAGGCCGCGCCGTCGGCAAAGCCCCGCGCCTCGAAGCCGGTGGAATTCAGGGCGTATACCTCGATGTCTCGGATACTGGCGTCGTCCTCCACGCACCAGATCATGGGTCATTCCTCCTTGTGTACGCCTGTGACGGAAAACTCCACCCACTCGGCGATATTGGTGGCATGGTCGCCGATGCGCTCCAGATACTTGGCGATCATCAGCAGATCCAGCGCCGTGCCGCCCTCCTCCGGGTCGGCGGCGATGCGGCGGATCAGTGCCTGCTTCACTTTTTCAAAATAGTCGTCCACCGTGTCGTCGGCGGCGATGACCTGCTCGGCCAACGCCACATTCTGCCGCACATAGGCATCCACGCTGTCGCTGACCATGCCGATGGCGGCCTCCGCCATCTTGCGCAGCAGCGCGTGGCTCTCCGCCGGTACGCCCTCCAGATACAGCACGATCTCGGCGATGTCGTCGGCCTGATCGCCGATGCGCTCCATATCCGTGATCATCTTCAGCGCGGCGGAAATACGCCGCAGGTCGCCGGCCACCGGCTGCTGGTGCAGCAGCAGCCGCAGGCACAGGTTTTCAATGTCCCGCTCCTTCCGGTCGATGTCCCGATCCAGCGGCGGCACCTGCTGCGCCAGCGTCTTGTCCCCCGTGGTCAGCGCCCGGGAGGCCAGCGCGATCACCCGCTCACACAGCGCGCCCATCTCGATGAGCTCCCGGTGCAGCTGGGCCAGCTGCTCGTCAAAACGGCTCCTCATTATCCAAACCTCCCCGTGATGTAGTCCTCGGTCTTCTTCTGCGACGGCGTGGAGAACATCTTCTCCGTATCGTCGTACTCGATCAGCTCACCCAGCAGGAAAAACGCGGTTCGGTCGGAGATACGCAGCGCCTGCTGCATATTGTGTGTCACGATAACGATAGTGTACCTTTTTTTCAGTTCCATTGCAAGTTCTTCTATCTTCGATGTGGAGATGGGATCCAGCGCGGAGGTAGGCTCGTCCATCAGCAGCACCCGCGGCTCCACCGCCAGCGCCCGTGCGATGCACAGCCGCTGCTGCTGGCCGCCGGACAGCCCCAGCGCGTTCTTCCTCAGCCGATCCTTCACCTCATCCCAGATGGCCGCCGACCGCAGGGACTGCTCCACGATCTCGTCCAGCTTGGCCCGGTTCCGCACGCCGTGGGTGCGGGGCCCGTAGGCCACATTGTCGTAAATGCTCATGGGGAACGGATTGGGCTTCTGGAACACCATGCCCACCTGCCGCCTCAGCTCGTTGACATCCACATCCGCCGCGAAGATGTCCTTTCCGTCGTAGCGCACCGTACCCTCGATGCGCACGCCGGGCACCAGATCGTTCATCCGATCCAGCGTCTTGAGGAACGTGGACTTGCCGCAGCCGGACGGCCCGATCAGGGCGGTGATGCTCTTTTCCGGGATGTCCATGCTCACATGGTGCAGCGCCTGCGTACTGCCGTACCACAGATCCAGCCCCTCCACCGTGATGATATCACTCATAGGCTCCTCCGTTTCTTGAAATAGCGCCCCGTCAGGGACGCCGCCAGGTCGATGAGCAGCGCCAGCGCCATCAGGATGGCGGCGATGGCGAAGGCCACGTCGAACTCGCCCTGCTCCTTGGCGTAGACGTACAGCGCCACCGACAGCGTGGCGCCGGCATTGTTCAGCGTCTCGCCCAGACTGCCGTACAGTGCGTGGGCGAAGCCCGCCGTGTACAGAAGCGCCGCCGTCTCGCCCAGAATACGGCCCACCGCCAGGATGCACCCGGTCAGCACGCCGTCCACGCAGCCCGGCAGCACCACCGTCCGGATGGTGCGCCACTTCCCGGCGCCCAGCCCCAGCGCACCCTCCCGGTAGCTCTGGGGCACGGTCTTGAGGCTCTCCTGCGTGGTGCGCATGATGGTGGGCAGGTTCATGATGACCAGCGTCATAGCGCCGGCGATCAGGGACTTCTTCATCCCCAGGAACTGGCAGAAGAACATCTGCCCCACCAGTCCGTAGATGATGGACGGGATGCCCGACAGCGTCTCCGCCGTGTACTCGATGGCGGCTGCCAGCCGCCGGTTCCGTGCGTACTCCGTCAGATACACCGCCGCGCACACGCCCACCGGCAGCACCACCACCAGCGTGGTCAGCACCATGCACACGGTGCTGATGATGTCCGGCAGGATGCCGATGGTGCCCTCCAGATAGCTGGGCTTGGTGCGCAGCAGCGCCCAGCTCAGGTTGGGAACGCCCTTGACCAGCACATATATAACAAGGAACGCTGCCAGCGCGCAGGTCAGCGCCGCGCACAGCACCATCAGGCACCGCATCACCGCGCCCCATACACGCCGCCGGGCGGAAAAATTCGTCTTGTCCATGTCTTACTTCTCCTTACTGCGCTTCAGGGAAAAATTCAGCGCCGCGTTGATGAGCATGATGAACAAAAACAGCACCAGCGCGATGGAAAACAGCGCCTGCCGCTGCAGTCCCGCCGCCGCGTAGCCCATCTCGCTGGCCACAGCCGTGGTCAGGAACCGCACGCTCTCGAACAGGGATGGCATGTTGGGCCGGTTGCCGGACACCATCATTACCGCCATGGCCTCGCCGATGGCACGGCCCACACCCAGCACCACCGCCGCCGCGATACCGCTGCGGGCGGCAGGCACGGATACCCGGAACCACGTCTCCGTGGCGGTGGCTCCCAGCGCCAGCGAGGCGTCCTCGTACTCCTTGGGCACTGCCTCCAGCGCTGTCATCGCCACGTTGATGATGGACGGCAGGATTATGATGGCCAGCACGATGATGGCAGCCAGCAGTCCCGAGCCGTCGGGAATATGGAAGATCCGTCGGATCCCCGGCACCAGCACCAGCATGCCCACCAGACCGTACACCACCGATGGGATGCCTGCCAGCAGGCTCACCGCCGACGAGACTGCGGACTTTAGCCCCGGCGGTGCCATCTTTGCCAGAAACACGGCGGTCATGAACCCCACCGGCACGCCCAGCAGGATGGCCCCCGCCGTGCCGTACACGCTGGTGAGGATAAAGGGCAGGATCCCGAACTGCGGTGTGGCCGCGTTGGAGTCCCACACCGGCCCGAACAGGAACTTTACCAGCCCGATCTCCCGTATGGCCGGGATGCCGGAGATGATGAGGTAGACCGAGATCAGCAGCACGCAGCCTACCGTCACCAGCCCCATCAGCAGGAACCAGCCGTGTATGGCGTTTTCCATAAATCGTTTCGCTTTCATGTGCGTACCTCCGCATACGGGGCAAGGCGGCGCCCGTTTCCGGACGTCGCCTGCCGCGCCTTACTTTCAGTTGGCCGCTACCGCGCCGGCCTTGGCGATGATGTCCGCCGCGTCAGCGGAGGTGGCGTAGTCGAAGAAGGACTGCGCCGCAGAGGAAAGTGCCTTGCCCTCCACCGTCACCAGCACGAAGGGACGCTGCACCTTGTAGCTGCCGTCCTTGACGCTGGCCTCGCTGGGCGTCACGCCGTCCACGTTCAGGGCCTTCACACTGTCCTTGATGGAGGCCAGGGACGCATAGCCGATGGCATCGGGGTTCTGGCTCACTGTGGTGATCACGTTGCCGGTGGAGGTCAGCTCCTGCCGGTACTGACACTTGTCCTTGGTGCCGGTGATGGACTCGAAGCCGTCGCGGGTGCCGCTGGCCGCCTCGCGGCCGATGAGCACCACCTGCGCGTCATTACCGCCCACGTCCTTCCAGTTGGTGATCTCGCCGGTATACAGCTGGGCGATCTGCTCCAGGGTCAGGTCGCTGACAAGGTTGTCGGGGTGTACGATGATGGCGATGCCATCGTAAGCCAGCACCGTCTCCTGCAGGCCGGCCGCCTTCTCCTCGTCCTTCAGGGCGCGGGAGGAAAGGCCGATGTCGCAGGTGCCCTCCTGCACGGCGGTGATGCCCGCGCCGGAGCCGGTGGGGTTGTAGTTCACGGTGACGTCCTTGTTGGCCGCCATATAGGACTCGCTCAGCGCGCCGATGACCTTCTCCATGGAGGTGGAGCCGTCGGTGGACACCGTACCGCTGACCGCCGCCGCGCCGCCGTTATCGGCGCTGTCTCCGCCATTGTTGGCGTTGTCGTTGTTGGTCTGATTGCCGCAGCCCGCCAGCAGCGCCAGCGCCATCACCGCGGTCAGTGCGAATGCCATGATCTTCTTCATAAAAGCATTACCTCGTTTCACATGTTTTTTGGATATCTCCTGTGTATGCTCTCATTGTAGAAAGACCATGTAAAGTGAAAAATCACACCTTTGTAAAATCCGCGTAAACTGCAAAAAGCAGCCCCGTCCCCGGAAGCTGCACACGACGCAAAACCGCCCTCCGGCCAGTGGCCGGAGGGCGGTTCGGTATGCGTTATACGATTCAGGGACGGCAGGCGCTTACTTGCCCATGCTCATCTGAGCGGCGACCTCAGCGGCGAAATCCTCCTGCTTCTTCTCGATGCCCTCGCCGGTCTGGAAGCGCACGGCGTCCACGAACTTCACGGAGCCGCCCAGCTTCTTGGCCGCGTCGGCCACGTACTTCTCCACGGAGCCCTGGAAGATGTCGCTGCGGACGAACTCCATCTGCATCAGGCAGTTCTCCTCGTAGAACTTGTTCATCTTGCCCATGACGATCTTCTCCTTGACGGCCTCGGGCTTGGAGGCCATCTTGGGATCGGTGTCCATCAGGGCCAGCGCGATCTTCTTCTCCTCGGCCAGCACCTCGTCCGTCACCTGAGACTTGTCCCAGAAGCGGGGGTTCAGGGCCGCGATCTGCATGGCAATGTTCTTGCCGATCTCGGTGGCGTCGATGCCGCCCTCCACGGCCAGATTCACCAGCACGCCGATCTTGCCGCCAGCATGGACGTAGCCCACGCTGGTGTTCTCGGCAAAGCGGATGAAGCGGCGGATCTGCAGGTTCTCACCGATGGACATGACCTTCTCGGGCATGGTCTCGGACACGGTCAGGTCGCTGCCCACATACTTGCAGTTCATCAGCGCGTCCACATCGGCGGGGTTCTGCTCGGCGATGACCTTGGCAATGTCCTTCACAAAGGCCACGAACAGGTCGCTCTTGGCGCAGAAGTCCGTCTCGCAGTTGACCTCCACCACGACGCCCACGCCGTTCTCGGTCAGCGCATAGGACATACCCTCGGCGGCGATGCGGCCGGCCTTCTTGGCAGCCTTGGCCAGACCCTTCTCGCGCAGCCACTCAACAGCCTTATCCATATCGCCGTCGCACTCGACCAGTGCCTTCTTGCAGTCCATCATACCCACGCTGGTCATCTCGCGCAGGGTCTTCACATCAGCAGCAGTAAAAGCCATTTTTGTTTCCTCCTGTAAAATATTGGTTGAAAAAGGGGCAGGGACACTTCCCTGCCCCGTGAGATTACGCGGTGTTATTCCAGACTTACTCGGCGTCCTTGGCCTCGGCGGCCTCCTCGTTCTGCTCGCCCTGACGGCCCTCGATCATGGCGTTGGCCATAACGGAAGCGATCAGCTTGATGGCGCGGATGGCGTCATCGTTGC
>ULTR01072008.1_pt1 | contig 26360 bp, 24 predicted proteins | sample 1957781 | NCBI WGS metagenome assembly ULTR01 (sample SAMEA4835739, study PRJEB28245) | human gut metagenome | biome: gut microbiome; material: fecal sample | place: Denmark | collected 2008 | reverse complement strand
TTGATTAAAAGTCAAGTGCTCTACCGACTGAGCTAACGGGTCATACTTGGCTGGGGTGGCAGGATTCGAACCTGCGTATACCGGAATCAAAATCCGGGGCCTTAGCCGCTTGGCGACACCCCAATCCTGCGCAAAAAACGCCTTGGGGAAGTAAATGGGGTGGGTAGTGGGACTCGAACCCACGACCTCCAGAGCCACAATCTGGCATTCTAACCAACTGAACTATACCCACCATATACTTGGCGCGCCCGCAGGGATTCGAACCCTGGACCTACGGCTTAGAAGGCCGTTGCTCTATCCAGCTGAGCTACAGGCGCTCACGCACCCCTTAGGCGCTGTATCGTATCGGCGTCGCCGGAAACGGCTTTCCGCTCTCTGCCGACATTTATGCATTTTATCAGAAAGCTCGCTTCCTGTCAATGCCGTATTTGCCATATCATGCAGATTGTTCAAAAATAATTTTGCTCAATCGCTTATATTTACGTCCAGCCCAAACTCCTCCGGCAAAAATCTCGGGCACACGTTTTCGGATGTGCAAATAACGCTCGCTGCAAGGCGCGTGCCTATTTCGCAGGCTTCCGCTATGCTTTTCCCGTATGTAAGCCCTATTACCGTGCCGGAGAAGAAAGCATCGCCCGCGCCGGTAGTATCCTTAACGTCAACATGCTTCGCCGGGCAAACGCCGCTTTCGCCTTCCATCGTGGCGTATACCGCGCCCTGCTCGCCCATCGTTACCACCATGCGCGGTATCTGCGCCGCCTTTATGCGGCGGGATAGTATATCCGCCATTTCAGCCGGAGTCTTATCATCGTAATCGTCGCTGAAAAGAATGCCCGCCTCCTGCTGATTGCATACGAAGCACTGCGTGGAGCGCAAAAAGTCGCGCCGTTCAAATGCTATGCGCATATTGGATACAACGGCGTAAACTGGCTTGTTATGCTTTTCCGCCAGTGCGAAAACCAGCTTAACGATATCCTTATCTATATCTATTTCTATTGCTATACTGTCCGCCTTTTCAAATATTTCATCGCCATGCTGCGCCAATATGTCGTATATCGGGTGCAGATCGGGCCGTTTTGATATTGCCGCCACCACGTCGCCGTTGTTGCCGAAAACCGCCAGCCATGTGCCCATTCCGTCCGGCGTAACGCGTATGTAATCCGTGTTCACCTTGTGCGCATTAAGCTTTTTTATAACGTCCGCGCCAACGCCCGTGTCGTCCACAAGGCTTATAAACGTCGGTCTCAGTTCAACGTTTGCAATATCCTCTGCTATATTTCGGCTCACGCCGCCATGCACCTGCTCCACCCTGCCCGCGTTCCTGCCGCCGGGAATATACACCTCCGAAGGATAGCCCTTTATATCAACAAATATTGCGCCTATAACAACAACGCCCAATCCTATTCCCTCCGTTTTCACAAAAAGCTGAGGTTATTATATCATATATCGTAAAAACATGAAAGTTCTTGCCTGCGCGGCGCAACGCTGATATAATACCGCGTTGGCGGCATGCCGCACATATGCAGCGTTACAGGGAGCGTATCCTATGAAAAAGCTTAGTACCACGCAGTTAGCAATGTCTTACACCGGCATATTCCTTGGCGCCGGTTTCGTATCCGGTCAGGAGCTTTGGCAGTTTTTCGCCTGCTTCGGCCCCGTCGGGCTTATTGGCTTCATAGGCACGGCTGCGCTGTTTTTCTATGTAAACTATGCTAACCTGAGGCTTATACAATTGACCGGTCAGGAGGACATGGGCCGCCTTATGACATGTGGCGATCATCCGAAGCTGCGCGCCGCCGTAAGCGCCATGCAAAACCTGCTGCTGGTCGGCGTATGCATAATCATGATAGCCGGCGCATCTACGCTTATCCATCAGCTTTTGCCCATACCCGCATGGTTGGGCGGGCTTTTTTTCACGGTTATAGTCGCGGCGGTGGCCCTGCTCGGCATGCAGGGGTTGGTTGCTGTGTTTTCGCTGCTTGTTCCCGTTACCACGGTAATGGCCGTGCTGCTTGCCGCATGGGTGCTTATAAAAAACGGCTTCAGCTTTGCGCCCGCAAACGGCAGCGTATCCGCATTGATGCCGAACTGGATAATAGGCTTCGTTACCTATGCGGCATATAATCTTTTCGGGACAATATCCATACTTGTGCCCACGGCAAAGCTTATGGATGGCAAAAAAACCGTCCGCCGCGGCCTTAGCATGGGCAGCGTGCTTCTTATAGTACTTGCATGGAGCATGATAGCCGCAATTTCTGTTCTCCCCTCCTCCGGGCAAAACGAGCTGCCTATGTCCGCCCTTGCAAGCGGACTTCACCCCACGCTCAGCGTGGCATACAGTTTATTGATGGGCTTTGGCATGTTCGGTGCGTGCCTTTCGTCCATATGCGCCGTTGTCAGCCAAACCGAGCTGCATTTTGCCGGCATAAACAAACACGGAAAGCTTTTCACTACCGCGCTGCTGCTTGTGTCCTTCGCGCTCAGTCTGCTTGGTTTCGGCAATCTTATAGGCATAATTTATCCTGTTTTCGGCTATGCAAGCATACCGTTCCTCATTTGCCTTGTGCTCAATTACCATAAAGTAAAAAAGACCGGCACGCTGTGATTCAGCGTACCGGCACCGCCCCTTTCCGGGGCTTTTTTAATACTGTTTTAGTTTATCCACCGTTGTGGATATAACATAGCGCTCTTTTATGCTTTTAAGCTGCTGCATATGCTCCCGCGCAAGGTGCGCCTGCTGCAATGCTTCGCTTGCCCAGCGCTCTATCAATATCAGCTCATCCTCATCCGTTGCGCTCATTGCGTATTTATACGCCATGCAGCCTTCTTCCTGCAATATTTTATCCAGTATGCCCTGCGCCGCCACGTCGCGCACAAAGCTGCCGCGCTTGCCGTCCTTGCAGCGGTAAGTTACTATCAGCGTGATTTCGTCCATGTTAGGCCGCTCCTTCCTGTTTTATGGTGCTATTTTACACCATTTGCTCCATTTCCGCAGCCCTTTTCTTCTGCTCGGCATAATATTGCGCCTGTGCATACCAAAGTTCGTGGTATTTGCCGCCTTCGTCGGCAAGCAATTCTTCATGCGTGCCGAACTGTATCATCCTCCCGCCGTCGAATACGGCGATCTCGTCGCAGAATTTGCAGCTGGACAGCCTGTGGCTTATGTATATCGCCGTTTTATCGCCGGCAATATCGTTGAACTTTTCGTATATCTCCGCCTCCGCCACCGGGTCAAGCGCAGCCGTGGGCTCATCCAGCACTATGAACGGCGCGTCCTTATACAGCGCCCTTGCTATGGCTATTTTCTGCTCCTCCCCGCCGGACATTTCCACGCCGTCCTTATCAAGCTGCTTATACAAATATGTATCAAGCCCCTTTTCAAGCGTTTTCAGCCTTTCCCCGAAGCCCGCCTTTATAAGGCAGTCCGTAACGCGCTTTTCGTCATATGTGCTGCCTGTTGCAACGTTTTGGCCAAGCGGCAGGGCAAAAAGCTTAAAGTCCTGGAACACTACCGAGAATATGTCCATGTATTCATCGTAGCGGTATTTGCGAATATCTATGCCGTTTAGCAGTATTTCGCCCTCCATCGGGTCGTATAGGCGGCACAGCAGTTTTATGAACGTTGTTTTGCCGCTGCCGTTCATGCCCACAACCGCAAGGCGGCTGCCCACGCGGAACTTTATGTTCATATTTTTGAGCGCATAGGCATCGCTGCCCGGATATCTGAAGGACACGTTGCGGAATTCCACGCTGTATTTCCTGTCGCTGCGCTTCTCCGTAGTAAGGCTGCCCTTATACATTGTATTGGGCATATCCAGCAATTCGCCTACCTTTTCAAGGAAGGCCGCGTTCACCTTAAGCTTGCCGAGCTGCTCTATGAACTGGTTTAGCCCGCCGAACAGCGCCGTTATTGCGCCGATGTACTGCGTAACCTCGCCAAGGCCGAATGCCCCGCCGTAGGCTTTAAGGCACACGAACAGATACACTGCGCCGTTGAGCAGCACCGCAATGCAGGCGGAAAGCACATAGAACGCGCCCATTTTGCCCTTTGCATCCTTTGCAAGGCCGGACCTTACGCCGAACATGTTTGTATTCTTCAAATACGGGCCGCACACATTTTGCTGCTGAGCATACATGCGCATATCCGCCCGCCTGTTCGGCAGCCTTGCAATAAAGCCGAAAAAGCTGAAAATACGGTTGCCGAGCGTTGCCGTCGGCGCATAATCGCTAAAGAACCTATCGGCCCTATTGTAGCACGCAGGCGCAGCTATTGCCGCGCCTATCAGCAGCGCAAGCATTATTGCCGCGGCAATGGGACTGTTAAGGAACATTATTTCCTTTGAATCGTCAGGAATTTTACTTGCGAACAGGCTTACCGTAAGCGCAACGCCGCCGATTATTTTGAAGCCAGCTTCAACGGACGCCTGAAATATCTCAAACACCCGCGACAAACCGAGCCCAGAATAGTTTTCGTTCTGTTCTATTCCGGCTCTAAGGTCGAACACATGCTGGCTGTCCGCATCCACAAAGTCCATGCTCAGCATCTTCTTTATTAGTATGTTCCGCATGCCGAAATATTTTGTTTCATCCTCCGCTTCCACCCGTCGCGACGCCATGGCCTTCAGCAGCATAAGCAGCGCGGAGCTTGTCAATATCAAAATAACATAGCGCGTCAGCACGTTTACGTCCCGCCCTCCGCAAAGCTCGGCAATCAGCCGTGCGGAGAACCATATTACGGCATACGGCGCGGCGGCCGTGAGCAGTCCGTTAAGTATCGTTGCCGTAAACCAGCCCGGCATTTCGCCATGCAGCAGCTTCAATGCCCGCATGTTCAGCTTCCATGCCTGAACGAATGATTTTTCCTTAGTTTTCGCTTCCATCTTCGCGCCCTCCTTCCCGATAATACTTGCTTTGCACGGCAAACAGCTTTGCGTATTCCCCGCCGCGGCGCATAAGCTCATCATGCGTGCCTTCCTCGCTTATGCAGCCATCCTTCAGCATTATTATCCTGTCGCAGAATCTTGTTGATGCAAGGCGGTGCGATATGAAAAGCGACGTTCTGCCCTGCGTCATGCTGCTGTATTTTTGATATATATCGTTTTCGGCAATGGGGTCAAGCGCCGCTGTGGGTTCATCAAGCGCTATTATAGGCCCGTCCTTATACAGCGCCCGCGCAAGCATCAGCCGCTGCGTTTCGCCGCCGGAAAGCTCCGCCCCGTCCTCATATACGCTGCGGCCAAAGTGGGTATACATGCCCTTCGACAATGACTTTATCTTTTCCGTAAGGCCGGCCTTTTCGGCGCAGTCCCACGCGCGCCGCTCGTCTATGCCGTCTATCCTTTGGGCAATGTTTTCTATTATGTTTGTATCAAGCAGCGAAAACTGCTGGAACACCGCCGAAAACAGCGCGTAATAATCCCGCCTGTTCAGCGTTTTAACGTCCTTGCCGTTGAACAGCACCCTGCCCTCCGTCGGGTCAAGGAAGCCGCATATAAGCTTTACAAGCGTTGTTTTGCCCGCGCCGTTAAGGCCGACTATTGCAAGCTTTTCGCCCGCGTGAATGGTCAAATCAAGGCCCCTTATGGTATCCTTCTCAGCCCCTATGTAGCGATAGCGCACGTTTTCAAGCCGTATTTCGCAGGGCATATCGCTGCGCTTTTCAATGCGCTCCCCGCCTTCAAGGTCAAAGGGCTCCTCCCATTCAAGGTAATCGCGCAGCTCGCTTATATCAAGGCTTTGCCTATGCAGCGTGCCGAATTTATCCAGTATGCCCGTTACCCATTGGGCAAAGCCGCTAACCGCGCCGAAATAGAGCAGGAACTGCGCCGCGCCAAGGCCGTGCTCAAGCGTGTACCATATAAGGTAGGCATAGGCCGCGCCGTTGCGCAAAAACGTAAGCGCAATGTCTATCACGTTGCCCCATATCTGCACCCTTCCCTGCCTTACGGCAAACGCACGGTACAGCCCCAGCGTTTTAACGTACAGCTCCTCTATCCAGTTGGCAAGGCCGAACATGCGGATATCCTTGGCGTAGCTCCGCTCTATGGCAACGCTGTTTATATATTCAAGCTTTTCGTTGTATTCCATGCGCTCCTTGCGGTGGCGGTAGCCCCATTCGTTTATGCGCTTTGATGCAAGGTAGCTCACCGCCGCCGTTGCCGCAACAAGCAGCACAAGCCATGCGTCAAGCTCAAGCAGCAATATTATATATACCGCAAAGCCTATAACGTTGGTCAGTATATCCGTCCATGTTTTCCATATGGCCTCCGTCGCCTGGCTGTTGCTTGAAACAACGCGGTAGGCATTGTTCATATGCTCAATAAAGCGGGTATCAAGCATATTGGAATACGATGTTGCCGCCGTCTTTAGCGCAATGCGGTTCAATATAGCGGTTCGCGTTTCTATGCGGCCGAAAAGCGTGTTTATGTCCACATAGGTTCTACCCGCGCGCAGCACAAGCAGCACGCCCATGCAGGCGGCTATTGCGGCAATCAGCTCTCCCACCGCCGCGGCGGATTCTATTTTGCCGAGTATTATTGGCGTTATAAGCATTTCCGCCGCGGCATACGCCGCGCCCAACACCGCAAGCGCAATGCACATTGGCACCACCGGCTTATACGCTGCCCACGCCGTCTGCACCATATACCATGTGTTCTGCCACATGTTATACTTTGGTTTGGTTTTCTTTTTATCTGTCGCTTCCATTACGGATGCAGCACCCCTTCCGTTTTCATCTTGGCTGTATGATAGCATAAATGCGCCATGTGCGGCGCATTCTGGGGACGAATCGTTAAAATCGGGTGACGAAATGCATATTACTCCTGCGGTATGAGTATTTCGGTGGTAAAGGCGCCGTCCTCGCTGTTCCGGCTCAGGTACCCGCCAAGGCGTTCAACAATCGTATCCACCCTTACAAGGCCGAAGCCGTGGCCTTCTCCCTTTGTTGTGGCAAAGCGCGCGCCTATCTTTTTCTGCTTGCCTACGGCCGTAAAGTTGGTGAAGGATATATAAAGCTGAGTATTCTTCATGTCCATATATACGCGGATAAGCCTGTCCTTTTCGTCAAGCGGAAGGCTTGCTTCTATTGCATTGTCAAACAGGTTCCCTATTATGCAGCAAAGATCAAGCTCGCTCATTTTAAGCTTAACGGGAATATGCGCGTCTATTTCCACTGTTATGCCCTTGGCCTTGGCAAGGGATACCTTGCTGTTTATTATCGCGTCCGCCATCGGGTTACCCGTTTTTATTGCCAAATCAACCGTATTCAAATCGGTATCCAGCATATTCAGATAATCGTTTATGCCGTTCATGTCGCCCTTTGCCGCAAGCGCCTTCAGCATTTGTATATGGTTGCGGTAATCGTGCCGCCAGCCGCGCATTTGGCGATACATATTGTCCACCTCTTTATAATGCGTGTCTATCAGTTCCCGCTGATATGCGGCTATGCGCTTATCTATTTGCCTTGATATGAACTTCATGCCGTTCACCTCATGTATTCTGGATTATTGCGCGGTTCAGCGGCTCATATGCGCCGCGTGGCAGCGGCAGCGCCGTGCCGTCGTTGAGCATCACCTCCGCCTTGGTAACGCGGCGTATGCGGTTAAGATTGACTATCATGCTGCGCCCAACGCGAGTAAAGCCGCTGTCAAGCTCCTTTTCAAATTCGTTCAGCGTGCGCTTAACGGTATACTCATGCTCCGCATGCACGGTAACGTAATTCTGCCTCACGTCGATATAGCGTATTTCATAAAGCGGTATGCGCACCATCTCCCCACCCATGTCCAGATTAAGGCAGCGCTGGCTTATTTTCAGCCGCTCTACCGCGCGGTCGAGCACGCCGAACAGCTTTTCCCTATTCACGGGCTTCATAAGGTAATGCAGCGCCGCAACGTCGTACCCTTCGGCAATATAGTCGCTGTATCCCGTTATGAATATTATCTGCACGGTTTTGTTCCCCGCGCGCACGCGCCGCGCCATGCTTACGCCGTCCATGCCGCCCATCTCAATATCCAGCAGCAGCATGTCGTAAGCCTTGTTTTCGTCATACGCAAACAAAAAGCTTTCGGCGGACGGATATATTTCCGCATTCACCTCCGCCCCGCGCTCGTCTGCCCAGGCTTTCAGTATTTCGCTCACAAATTGCGCGTCCGCTGCGCAGTCGTCGCATATGGCGGCGCGGTATGCCATGGCTCATCCTCCAATTATAATTCCGGCTTTGGATTTATTATAGCATATGCAGCGGCGCATAAAAAGAGCGGCTCTCCACCAATACGCCACCTGCCCCGATGGCATTTTAAGCAAAGAGCCGCAAAATCTATTGTGTCCGTTCAGTTTATTCAGGAGGATCTGAGTACGGACGCCTATTGTTCTCCTTAGCCTCCGAACAGGCCGAGGAAACCTTTTTTCTTATATTTTTCGGAATTAACGGACTTCAGTTCGTATCCCGTGCCGGCTATTGCCGCGCGCAGGGCGGTTTCGTCCAAAGCCTCTTCGGACAGTATTACGCATTCGCCCTTGGCATGGGACGATGTTACCTTTTTCACGTTGAAGCGGGCGCGGATGGCATCGTTCACATGCGCTTCGCACATGCCGCACATCATTCCGTCTATTCTGAGTGTGGTCTTTATCATAATGAATACATCTCCTTCATTGGGTATGCAGTATTTTCCGTGTTAAGGCTTTCGGCAAGCTCGTCTATTCTTTCATAGGACTGCGAAAGCACGTTCAGCGCAACGCTGCGGCAAAGCTCCTCGTCAAGCGCCAGCGCCGCATGCATCCGCTCGTACAGCGGTGCATAGCACGCTTCGCACAGCTTGGCCTGCGCTTCGCCTTCCGGCGTAAGGCGCACTATGCCATAGCGCTTTTTGGTGGCAAGACCAAGCGAGCAAAGATTCTGTATCATTGCGTGTGCGCTGGGCTTTGATACGTTCAGCCGCGCCGCCACGTCCACGCAGCGGGCGCCTTCACCGGCGCTGCACAGCTGGGCCGTTGCCATAAGATATTTGATTGCGGAGGGCGTAAGCTGCTTTGCCTGTTCGTTTATGCATTTTTCCATGTGGCCCTATGTCCTCCTTCAGCCTGTTTTGTTTTATAGAGCGCGAGGGAGACGCCGCGAATCGCATCTCCCCCGCATTTTGGTTTTACCGCCGGGAATGGCACTTGCCGTGCATGGCGCAATTTGCGCAATTACAGCCGCAGGAGGACTTTCCCTTCTTCCTTTGGCCTATCAGGTAGGCGCATATCAGCGCGACCACACCCGCAAGCACAAGCGTAATGATTATTGTTCCAAGGTTTTCCGCAAACCAGTTCATCATGAGGATCCCTCCTTCTTTTAGAATAATGGTCGTGGTGATTTATATCGTTTGGGCCTATCAGACCTTTACGTTGGTGGTCAGCTTGGTAGCTTCCTTATAGGGCTTCACAAGCATGTAGATCATGCCGGCCAGCAGCGCAAGAGCGAATACAAGGCCGATAACATTGGTGTTGCCGGTTATGGCATTGCCAAACTGGTTTATCATAAGGGCGATGGCATAAGCGAAGCCGCACTGATAACCGATGGCGAACCAAGTCCACTTGGCGCTGTTCATCTCGCGCTTGATGGCGCCGATGGCGGCGAAGCAAGGCGCGCAGAGCAGGTTGAATACCAGGAAGGAGTAGGCGCTGATGCCAGTGAAGGCAGCCGCTATGTTCTGATAGGTGGTGCCGTCGCCGCCGCCGTACAGTATGCCCATGGTACCGACTATGTTTTCCTTAGCAACAAGGCCGGTGATGGAAGCGACGGTAGCCTGCCAGTTGCCCCATCCGAGCGGGGTGAATATCCAGGCGATGGTGTTGCCGATGGCAGCCAGTATGGAGTAGTCTATCTCGTCCTCAGCAAGCATCCTGAACGTGCCGTCCACTACTCCGAAGTAAGTGGTGAACCAAACCAGTATGGTGGAGAGCAGTATTATCGTGCCGGCCTTCTTTATGAAGCTCCAGCCGCGCTCCCACATGCTCCTGAGCACGTTAGCAAGGGTGGGCCAATGGTAAGCGGGCAGCTCCATAACGAAGGGAGCGGGGTCGCCCGAGAACATCTTGGTCTTTTTGAGCATTATGCCGGATACGACTATCGCGGCCATGCCGATGAAGTAAGCGCTGGTGGATACCAGAGCGGAACCGCCGAACATTGCGCCGGCTATCATGGCTATGAAGGGCACCTTAGCGCCGCAGGGGATAAAGGTGGTGGTCATTATGGTCATGCGCCTGTCGCGCTCGTTCTCTATGGTTCTGCTGGCCATTACGCCGGGAACGCCGCAGCCAACACCGATGAGCATAGGAATGAAGGACTTACCGGAAAGGCCGAACTTGCGGAACACCCTGTCAAGTACGAATGCGATACGGGCCATGTAGCCGCAAGCCTCAAGGAAGGCGAGCAGCAGGAACAGCACCAGCATCTGAGGCACGAAGCCAAGTACCGCGCCCACGCCGGCAACGATACCGTCAAGTATCAGGCCCTGCAGCCACTCGGCGGCGTTTGCGCTTTCAAGCGCGTTGCCTACCAGCACCGGTACGCCGGGCACCCACACGCCGTAGTTGGCGGGATCGGGCTCTTCAAAGCCGTTTTTTTCAATGTAAGCAGCCGCGTCAACATAGGTCACGGGAACAACGTTATCGTACTTTTCCTCGCCGGCGGGGATCTTATCGTAGTAAGCGGTCAGCTCGTTAACGGCCAGGGTTTCCTCATCCTCAACCTCAACGGTGCCGGTGGCGGATTCGGGAACGAAGTTCTTTATCTCTTCAAGGGCAGCGGCTTCGTCGAAGTCATCAGCCTCGGTATCTATCTCAACGAAGGCGTTGATGGCGTTCATGGCGTTGGTGTATTCTTCGCTCACTTCTTCATACTGAGCGCTGCCAATGCCGAACAGATGGAAGCCATCGCCGAACAGGCCGTCGTTTGCCCAGTCGGTAGCCGCAGCACCTACGGTGACCATGGAGATGTAGTAAACAAGGAACATTACCAGCGCGAATATGGGCAGGCCCAGCCAGCGGTTGGTCACTATCTTGTCTATCTTATCGGAGGTGGAAAGGCTGCCGGCATTCTTTTTCTTGTAGCAGCTCTTTATTATCTCCGCAATGTAGACGTAACGCTCGTTGGTGATTATGGATTCGGCGTCGTCGTCCAGCTCTTTTTCAGCCGCCGCTATGTCCTGTTCGATATGGTTCATGGTATCGGCGGGAATGTTCAGCTTCTCAAGCACCTTATCATCGCGCTCGAAAATCTTTATGGCGTACCAGCGCTGCTGTTCGGCGCTCATGTTATGCACAGCCGCTTCTTCAATATGCGCAATGGCATGCTCCACGGGGCCGGAGAAGGTGTGCATCGGCACGGTCTTGGTGGACTTGGCGGCCTTTACCGCAGCCTCCGCCGCTTCCATAACGCCGGTGCCCTTCAGGGCGGATATTTCAACTATCTCGCAGCCAAGCTGGCGGGAAAGCTCGCTCACGTTTATCTTGTCGCCGTTCTTCTTTACAACGTCCATCATGTTGATGGCTATCACCACGGGGATACCAAGCTCGGTAAGCTGTGTGGTGAGGTAAAGGTTACGCTCAAGGTTGGTGCCGTCGATAATGTTCAGTATCGCGTCCGGCCTTTCGGTTATCAAATAGTTACGCGCAACAACTTCCTCAAGGGTGTAAGGGGAAAGGGAGTAAATACCGGGCAGGTCCATTATGATAACATCGTCGTGCTTCTTCAGCCTGCCTTCCTTCTTTTCAACCGTTACGCCCGGCCAGTTACCCACGAACTGGTTGGAGCCGGTGAGCGCGTTGAACAGCGTCGTTTTGCCGCAGTTCGGGTTGCCCGCAAGGGCTATCTTTATTGCCATGTTCTGCTCCTTTCGGTTAAGTCAATCTAACCTTGTAACAAAAAATTATTCCTGAACTTCTATCATTTCAGTGTCCGCCTTGCGCAGGCTCAGTTCGTAACCGCGCACGGTAACCTCCATCGGGTCACCCAGCGGCGCCACCTTGCGCACGAAAACTTCCGTGCCTTTGGTGATGCCCATGTCCATGATACGGCGCTTCACGGGGCCTTCGCCGTGCAGCTTCACTACCTTCGCAGTCTCGCCGATCTTAACGTCTCTAAGCGTCTTCATTGCTGTCCTCTCCTTTTTGTCAGTTTGGTTGATTTATTTTAAACTTAATCAAATCATTATTTTGCGCGCCATCTCTTCACTTATGGCTACGCGGGCTTCCTTTACCTTAACTATTACGTTGCCGCCCAATGCGGACACCACCGTAACGTTCCCGCCGGGGACAAAGCCCATATCCTCAAGGTGCTTCTTCACCTCCGGGCTTCCGCCCACCTTACGAATTATCTGTTCTTCGCCCATATTTGCAAGCGTAAGCGGCATCATATTCTCTCCTCCTCATCCCAAGGTTAGTGTACGCTAACCATTGATGAAAAAATAATGGTTAACTTTGTTTAACTAATGTTAATTTCATTAGGTTAAACTTCTTTAACCGTGGCATAGTTTAACATCTCTAACCTTATATGTCAACCCCCTTTTGAACATTTTTTGCTTTATTGCCTGAACGCTTGCTTTTTCGCCGAGTGTGTGTTAACTTAATAAGTAATTTATTGAGAGGACGGCGCAAAGCTGCATGAAAATACTTAGGGCATCAGAGGACTACCTTGAGGCTATGCTTATAATGAAAAACAGGCGCGGTTACATTCGCTCCATAGACATTGCCGAATATTTGGGCGTGACCAAGCCGAGCGTTACCTATACCACCAAGCGTTTGAGGGAAAACGGCTACATCACAATGGATATAGACGGGCTTATAACGCTGACAGACAGCGGCATGGAGATAGCATCAAAAATGCTGGACAGGCACCATACTTTGACCAAGTTCCTTGTGAGCCTGGGCATAGACGAAATAGCTGCGGAAAAGGACGCATGCAAAATAGAGCACGACATAAGTCAGGAAACCTACGAGGCCATCTGCGCCCACGCCATGAAACACGGCGCGGGAAACAACTGATCAAAAAGCGTTTAATGCACGCAAAAGGAGCGGGGACATTGCCCCCGCTCTTTGTATATTCCGCGCGTATGCCGCGCAGGGATATGCTTAGTTGCAGCCGCAGCCGCAGCCGGAATTATTGTTGTTGCAGCCGCAGCCGTTGTCGCAGCCGCAGCCATTGTTGCTGAAACCGCCGGCGAGCAGGATAAGTATTATTATCCACCACCAGTTGTTCCCGTTGCAGCCGCAGTCATTGTTGCAGCCGCAGCCGCAGTCGTTATTGCTGAAGCCGCCGGCAAGCAGGATAAGTATTATTATCCACCACCAGTTGTTTCCGTTGCAAGAGCTACACATATGCTTTCCTCCTTGTTATTCGCCCCGATGGGCAATTCTAAGATATAGTACTCATCGGGAGCGAAATGTGTGCATATGCGGCGAAAGAAAACGACTTATGCGTTCTTGCTCTCTTCTTTCTCCTCCTGCGCCTTTATGTATGCCAATATTTTTTCCTGCTGCGACAGTATGCGGTTAAGCTTATTGTGCATGTCCTCTATCATTATTTCCGTCTTTAAGTTGACCTTATAGTCGTTCTCGGCGCGTCGGCGGTCCTTTTCCTCCTGCCGGTTCTGGCTCATCATTATCAGCGGCGCCTGTATTGCCGCCACGCAGGACAGCACAAGGTTGAGCAATATGAACGGATACGCATCAAACGCATTGCTTGCCATCAGCACGTTTATTACCATCCACAGCACAAGCACAGCCACGAATGAAAATATAAAGCCCCAGCTTCCCGCAAACTTTGCTATTTTATCCGCCATGCGCTGGCCGAACGAGTATTCCTCCTTTGCCGATTTGCTTGTGTTTTCGGATACTTTGCTGCTTGCAAGCAGGCTAAGTATCTCCTCGTCTGTCATGTCGTGCTCAATATCTTTTATAACTTCACTTATAAGTTTCTTGTTCTTTTCCTTCATATACTATCCCCTCCGTTATTTTATTGAACCGAATATGCCCCGTATTATGGAGCGGCCAAGCTCGCGGCCTATGGTGCTCATGGCGCTGTTTGTAACGCGGGTCATTGCCTTGCTTGCGGCGGACTTTTTCTTTTTAACCGTTTTTGCTGCGGCCGTTGGCTTTTTGGCGTTCCTCGCGGCCTTCTTTTCCTCCCGCTCCACCTGCTTTGCCGCCCGTTCCTCCTCCTTTTCCGGCTCCCCGTTCTGCTGTTCAAAGTATTCGTAGGCGGAGAAGTTGTCTATCGCCTTGTCGTATTTATGCTTCATGTCGCTTGCGTCTATAACAGCGCGGCGCTCCTCGTCCGTAATGGTGCCCATGCGGCTTTGCGGCGGCAGTATGAACGCGCGCTGCACTATGCCCGGCACGCCGTTTTCATCCAGGCAGGATACAAGCGCCTCGCCAACGCCAAGTTCCATTATTGCCGTTTGCGTATCGAACGCGGGATTTGTGCGGAATGTCTGCGCGGCGGTCTTTACAGCCTTCTGTTCGCTTGGCGTATATGCCCTGAGCGCATGCTGCACGCGGTTTGAAAGCTGCGCAAGCACGCTGTCCGGAATGTCCGACGGGCTTTGCGAAATGAAATATATGCCAACGCCCTTTGAGCGGATAAGCTTCACCACCTGCTCGATTTTCTGCACAAGCACCTTCGGCGCGTCGCTGAACAAAAGATGCGCCTCATCAAAGAAGAACACCATCTCCGGCTTTTCGGCGTCTCCGCGCTCCGGCAGTTTTTCAAACAGCTCGCTCATCAAAAACAGCATGAACGTTGCATACAGCGTAGGATTCTGCACAAGCTTCACGCTGTGCAGCACGTTTATGTATCCCCTGCCCTGCTCGTCGCGCTGCATCCAGTCGCGTATATCTATCGCCGGTTCGCCGAAGAATTCCGCGCCGCCTTCATCCTCAAGCGTTATAAGGCTCCTTTGTATCGCGCCCAGGCTCTGCGCGCTCATGTTTCCGTATTCCGCGGAAAACTCCGCCCGGTTTTCGCCAACGTAGCGCAGCATGGCCTTAAGATCCTTTATGTCTATGAGCAGCAGCTCCTTATCGTCCGCAATTTTGAACACAAGGTTCAATACGTCGCTCTGCACGTCGCTCAGGTCCATCAGCCTGCTCAAAAGCATCGGCCCCATTTCGCTCACGGTTGTCCTTACGGGGTGGCCGTATTCGCCGTATATATCCCAAAACCGCGTTGGAAACACGCGGTAGCGCCAATCCTCTATCCCAAGCTTATTTATGCGCTTTTCCATGCTTTCGCTGTGCACGCCCGCCTTGCACATGCCGGCAAGGTCTCCCTTTATGTCCGCAAGGAACACCGGCACGCCCAGCTGAGAAAAGGACTCCGCCAGCACCTTGAGCGTTATTGTTTTGCCCGTGCCGCTTGCGCCGGCAATAAAGCCGTGTCGGTTGGCCATTTTGGGCTCAAGAAACACCTTTTCGTCCGACTTTGCAAGCCATATTTTTCCGTTCAGTTCCATTTTTACGCTTCTCCTTCTTCCCTGCTGCTTATCGTGTGATTTTTTGAAATTATACCGCACAACGCATGTCTATGCAATGCGCCGTGCCGCTGTTTTATTTTGTTTTATCTCTTACCGCTTCAAGAAACTCCTCCGCCTCCGCGCGTGTCTTGAAAACAACCTTGGGCTTATCGCTGTATTTTTCAAGCAGGGCATATATTTGCGGGCAGCGCACCGTTTTGAAGCTCTTTATGAATTGAATAAACTCCTCGTCATATTCCTGCTCTATCCACGGCATATCAGGCCGCGGCTTGCCCATGCGCGTGCGCACCCCGTCAAGGCATACCTTCGCCGGGTAATCCAAAAAGAACACCGCATCGCATTCCTTCAGCCGCACTTCCATTGAAAAGCTGTAATTGCCGTCTATTATCCAACGGTCTTTTTCAAGCACGCTGCCAAGCCGTAAAAGGAACGTTTCCCTGTCTACGTTTGTCTTGTCCGCGTTCCAGAAAAGCATATCCAAATGATATACCGGCAGCTTGGTTATTTCGCCCAATGCCCTTGCAAACGTGCTTTTGCCGCCGCCCGGGCAGCCTATAACCATTATTTTATTGCATTTCAGTATGCCGTTCACCATGCTCTCAAGCCCTTTGGAAGATGGTTCTTCATCCTGCCGCCAACCGCCTTGCCCCAGCCTATCGGATGGTTACGATACGCCACGGCGCAGTACCCGCGCCAAGCCTCAGGGCAGTTTATCTCCTCCCCGCGCATATATGCCGCAAGGCGCGCGTCGCTTTCGTCAAGCGACAGCATACGGGCGTATTCGCCGCCGTGCTCCGCCATAACCAGCGTGTGGTGCGGCACAAAGCGGCCCTTTTGCAGCTCCCCGGCATAAACTCCCACGCTGCGCCTGAGCATGGGCGCTATCGCTTCAGGCAGCTCCGCGGAAATTATGTTCACACCGTTTTGATAAGCATATGCCGTGCCCTTGGGAGGCACCGTGAACGTATCTTTAATAAATTCGGCATACGCCTTATCTTTGCACGGGGTAAGCTTCAGCGGCGCATAAGGGCGCACGCTGCCGCCCTTTCGTCTAAGCACCGCGACAAAGTGCCCCTCCCCCGCGAACGTGTGCGGATAAAGCCTGCGCTGCTCAGCAAGTTCAAAATCCGTATGCGTTTTAAGGAACCACTCTATATTGTCCTCGTTTTCCTCGCGTGAGAAAGTGCAGGTGGAATATATCAGCATGCCGTCTTTGGCAACGCATTGCGCGCTGCTTTCAAGTATAAGCCGCTGCCTGTTGGCGCAGGAAGAAACATGCTCCGCGCTCCATTCTTCTATTGCGCGCTCATCTTTCCTGAACATGCCTTCCCCGCTGCACGGCGCATCGACTATCACCCTGTCGAAATACTCCGGCATCGCTTTTGCAATCTCGTCTGGCCTGCGGCTTATCACCGCCGCGTTAGCTATACCCATGCGCTCAACGGTGGATTCGAGTATTTTGGCGCGACTTGGCACTATTTCATTGGATACTATAAGCCCCTGCCCGTTTAGCCTTGCCGCTGCGGCTCCCGTTTTGCCGCCGGGCGCCGCGCACATATCCAGCACCTTCATGCCCGGGTGTATATCCGCAATGGCAATGGTCAGCATGGCGCTCGGCTCCTGCATATATATAAGCCCTGCCATGTGTACGGGACTTAAACCCACTCCTTCCCATGCTTCCATAAGGCGGAAACCGTCCGCCGTATTATCCACCCTTTCAAGCTTAACGGGGCAAAGCGCGGCTATTGCATCCGCGTTCCCTTTGAGCGTATTCGCCCTCAGCCCGCGCACGCTTTCATTATTATAGCTTTCTAAAAATGCCGCGTAGTCGCCCTTCAGCTCCGCCTGCATACGGTATAGAAATTCGCCCGGTAACGCCTTCATGCTGCTTGCCGCCTTTCCGTTCAATATGCTTGCATTTTATCATGCGGAAAAGCCATATGCAAATGCGTTATGAAAATATGCCGTTTTCGGCTTGACAAAGCGGGCGTCAGCGCATAGAATACAATAATAGCGCAGAAAAAGAGGAGTACGCCAAGCTCCTTTGCAAAAGAGATGCGGCTTCACCGGCTGAAAGGGCTGCTTGCGAAGATTGGCGGAAGGTCGCTTTGGAGCTATTTTGGATGAAACAGCAGTAGTCCGAAACGTGCGCGCCGCGTTAAGGCGCATAGAGCGGGGCATATTATGCCCAACAAAGGTGGTACCGCGGAGCTTCCGTCCTTTAATCAGGGACAGAAGCTCCTTTTAATTTACCAAACAAACTATTTTTTTCAGGAGGAGAGAGTACCATGAAGGAGATGCCAAAGTCTTACGACCATCAGGGCGTGGAAGACAGGCTGTATGAAAAATGGGAAAAGAACGGCTATTTTCATGCCGAGCCTAATCCCGACAAGGAGCCGTATTGCATAGTCATACCCCCACCGAACATAACCGGTCAGCTGCACATAGGCCACGCAATAGACGAAACGCTGCAGGATGCGCTTATCCGTTACAAGCGCATGGCCGGGTTTGAAACGCTGTGGCTGCCCGGCACCGACCATGCGTCCATAGCTACCGAGGTAAAAATAATCGAGCAGATGGCCAAGGAAGGCCTTGACAAGCGCGACATAGGACGCGGGGCGTTTTTGCAGCGCGCGTGGGACTGGAAAAAGGAATACGGCGGAAGGATAGTAAAGCAGCTCAGGAAGCTTGGCGCCAGCTGCGACTGGGACCGCGAACGCTTCACAATGGACGAAGGCTGCTCCAAGGCCGTTACCAAGGTGTTTGTTGACCTTTACAACAAGGGCCTTATTTACCGCGGGGACAGGATAATAAACTGGTGCCCGCATTGCAAGACCGCGCTGAGCGATGCTGAGGTTGAATACGAAGAACAGCAGAGCCATCTTTGGCACGTGCGTTACGATGCGCCGGACAAGAGCTATTCCATAACCGTGGCTACCACCCGCCCCGAAACCATTCTTGGCGATACGGCGATAGCCGTGCATCCGGACGACGAACGCTATGCCGGCATAGTTGGTAAAACCGTAGTTATCCCCGTTGTGGGGCGCGAAATACCCATCGTAGCAGACGAATACGTTGAAAAGGAATTCGGCACCGGCGCCGTGAAGATCACCCCCGCGCACGATCCCAACGACTTTGAGGTCGGCGTAAGGTGCAACCTGCCCGTTATGCGCGTGTTCACGGACGATGGGCATATAAACGAGCTTGGCGGCGCATACGAAGGGCTGACCACCATGGAATGCCGCAAGAAGCTGGTGGCGGACATTGAAGCCGCGGGCAATCTGGTGAAAATAGAGCCTTACGGCCACAACGTTGGCACCTGCTACCGCTGCCACAGCACGGTTGAGCCGCTGGTGAGCAAGCAGTGGTTCGTGAGCATGAAGCCCCTTGCAAAGCCCGCGATAGACGTTGTTAAGAGCGGCGAAGTGAAATTCGTGCCCGAGCGATTCGACAAGACCTATTATAACTGGATGGAGAACATACGCGACTGGTGCATTTCCCGCCAGCTTTGGTGGGGCCACAGGATTCCTGCCTACTACTGCGACGATTGCGGCGAAACCATAGTTGCCGAATCCGCGCCCGCGTGCTGCCCCAAGTGCGGCGGCCATGTGCATCAGGATGAGGACGTGCTGGATACCTGGTTCTCCAGCGGCATGTGGCCGTTCTCAACGCTTGGGTGGCCCGAGCATACAAAGGAGCTTGAATACTTCTATCCCACAAGCACCCTTGTTACCGGCTACGACATAATATTCTTCTGGGTAGCCAGAATGATAGTGTTCGGCATGGAAGTGATGCATCAAAAGCCGTTCTCCCATGTTTACATTCACGGCCTTGTTAGGGACGAGCTGGGGCGCAAAATGTCCAAATCCCTTGGCAACGGCGTGGATCCGCTGGAAATAATCAAGCAATACGGCGCGGACAGCCTGCGCTTCAGCCTTGTTACCGGCAACGGAGCGGGCGGAGATATGCGCTTCGGCACAAAGAAGGTTGAAGCCGCGCGCAACTTCTGCAACAAGCTTTATAACGCAACGCGCTTCGTGCTTATGAACATAGGCGATGCAGAGGTTGGCGAAATAGACATAGCCAAGCTTGACATAGCCGATAAGTGGCTGCTGAACAGGCTCAATACCATAATCCGCGAGATAACCGCCAACATGGACGGCTTTGACCTTAACCTTGCGGCGCAGAAGATATACGACTTCGTATGGACCGAATTCTGCGACTGGTACATTGAGCTTGCCAAGCCCCGCATGAACGGCGACGACGAGGAGCAGAAGGCCAACGTGCGCGCAATACTTTGCCGTGCGCTCACCGATTCGCTCAAGCTGCTGCATCCGTTCATGCCGTTCATAACGGAAGAGCTTTACCTTAACCTGCCCAACAGCGAGGAAACCATAATGCGTTCCGCATGGCCCACCGCGCAGGCGGAATGGGACTTCCCCGAGGAGGCGGAGACCATGGAAGAGGTTATGGACCTTATCCGCGCCACGCGCAACATACGCGCGGAGATGAGCGTTGCGCCCAGCCGCAAGCTGAGCATGACGCTTGTTACCCACGGCGCGAAGGCCGAAGCGCTTGAAGCAAGCATACCCTATATAATGAAGCTTGCCGGCGCGGAGCACGTTGCCATTCAGCAGGATAAGACCGGCATACCCGAAAACGCTGTTTCCGCCGTGGCACAGGCCGCGGAAGCGTTCATCCCCCTGAGCGACCTTATAGACGTGGACAAGGAGCGCGAACGCCTGAACAAGGAAGCCGCCAAGGTTCGCGCGGACATAGAGCGCAGCAGCGGCAAGCTGAATAACGCTGGCTTCGTGGCCAAGGCCCCCGAAAAGGTAATAGCCGAAGAGCGCAAAAAGCTCGCCGCAGCGGAAGATATGCTGGGCAAGCTTGAAGCAAGGCTTGAACAGCTAAACAAAATGTAATGCAATAGGCTGTGAAGGGACGTAAAATCGTCCCTTCTTTTTATATTCCCCCTTGCAAACCCGTGGATTTGTGCTAAAATCTCGGCATAGATTTTGCGGAGGTAATTATAAATGGCTAAGGAAACAAACGCTGCCCTGCAAAAGCAGGTGATATATTCCGTTTATGTGCGCAACCATACGCCGGAAGGCACCTTTGCCTCCGTGGCAGGCGACCTTGACCGCATACGCGCGCTGGGTACGGACATAATATGGTTCATGCCGATTCATCCCATAGGCGTGCTTGGCAAGAAGGGCACGCTCGGCTGCCCGTATGCCAACCGTGATTACAGAAGCGTTAACCCCGAATACGGCACGCTGGACGATTTTAAGGCGCTTGTGGGCGAAATACACGCGCGCGGCATGAAATGCATGATAGACGTTGTATATAACCATACCTCGCCCGATTCCGTGCTTTATAATGAGCATCCGGAGTTCTTTTACTATAATGCCGCCGGCAAGCCCGGCAACAAGATGGGCGACTGGGCGGACGTTATAGATTTGGATTACAATAACCGCGCCCTTTGGCAATACCTTACGGATACGCTTGTTATGTGGGCAAAGATTGTGGACGGCTTCCGCTGTGACGTGGCGTCATTCGTGCCGGTGGAGTTCTGGCGGCAGGCACGCAACGCCGTGGCTAAGGTCAATCCGGACTGCATATGGCTTGCGGAGACGGTGCATTTAAGCTACGGCTGCTTGGCCCGCAGGCAGGGCATATATTCAGCGCTTGATTACGACGCTTATTCCGCGTTCGATATGGAATACGAATACGACGTGCGCGAGGTTTTTGATAAATATCTGCGCAATGAGGCTGCCCTGAGCCATTATACGGACATGCTCAACTTTCAGGAGGGCTGCTACCCGGCCAACTACAATAAGCTGCGCTTCCTTGAAAACCACGACCAGCCGCGCATATGCTCCTTCGTGCGCGATGAACGCGCGCTTATCAATTACACCGCCATGCTCTATTTCATAAAGGGTACAACTCTCATATACGCCGGTCAGGAGTTTGAAAACGACCATCTGCCCAGCCTTTTTGACATAGATAAAATGGACCGCGATACCGGGCGCGACATAAGCGGCCTTATGCGCACGCTTTACGGCATAAAGCAGCGCTTCGGCGAAGCGGACTGGTTTACCGCGGCAGCGGATGATACAAACGACATTGCCGTTATGCAGCGCGGAAGCCAAGGCAAGCGGTTCGTGGGCATATTCTCGCTGAAGGCTAAAGGGGCGGACGTAAGCATAGCCGTGCCGGACGGCGAATACGAAAACCTGATAGACTCCTCTACCGTTACCGTAAGCGGCGGCATGCTGCATTGCGGCGGCAAGCCCATAATATTCCAGGCTGAGTGAAGCATACAGTCTTGGCGGCAGAATCATTCAAGTGCAAGCAGCTTCCTGATGCTCACAAGCTCGCATTTACGGCGCTTGAATACGGCAACGCTTTCAAAGCCCTTTTCAAGCGCCAGCATATACGCTTCCTTCAGGCCCATGCCGAACTGAGGTATGCTGTGCGCATCGGTACCAACGGTTATAAGCCTGCCGCCGAGCGCGCGGTAGCGATCGAGAAGGTAAGCATATTCCGGCATTATATATGGCTTTTTGCCGGCGTTTATCTCTATCGCCTGCCCGCGCCTTATAAGCGTACGCAGCATTGAATCTATGCTTGATTGATAGCGCGCCATGTCAACGTCCATGCCGTCGCGCTGCATCATGTATCTTAGCGGATAGGGCACATGGGCAAGCGAATCGAAATTGCCCCACTCCACCAGCTTTTCAAGCTGAATAAAATAATCGTCAAGATATTTATAGCATATATCCGTATCGGTATAATCAACAAAATAGTAATCCTTATAGTCAAGCTTTTCGCTTGCGTTATGTATGGAGCCGAGCACAAAGTCCACCTCCGGCTCCGCATTAAGCACGCTTTCGGCCGCAGCGAAGCCATATGGCGCGTTGCCAAGCTCTATGCCGTTATTTACTATTATGCGTCCTCCGGCGCAGGCAAGGGCGCGCTGCTGCGCCATGCGCGTGCCTTCCCAATCGTAATCGGAAACAAACTTGCCATAGCTATCCACAACATCGTAATGATCGGTAAAGCACAGCCCGTAAAAGCCCCGCTTTACAGCCTCTGCAACAACGTCCTCCCGCGGGACGGACGAATCGAACGACATGGAAGAATGTATGTGCGCGTCAAACATGGCTTATCCCCTTTCCTTTAATGCTGCGCCATATAGCGGATGAAATCCTCAAGCCACTTGGGGCAATACGAGCCGTATTGCACAAGCTCGCCGTTGCGGTACTGCGCAACCTCCCTAAAGCCGTTGTCATTATCGAAAAACACGGCCTCGTCAACGTATTCAAGTATTTTATACAGCGCCTCGTTGCGCTCGTTAAAGCGGCGGATAACGTCCTCATCGGGAATATCATGCCCGCCCTTTTCAACGCGGTTGTCTATGCGCTTTATGGCCTCCTCCGCCGTGTTTATGCCAACGTAATAAAGCCTTATCGTATAGCCCGCGGCCTTCGCCTCCCGCGCCATTTTAAGCGGGCGTTGTCCGGAAAGCGTGGTTTCCTGCGTAAAGCTCATGCCGTCGGCAATAAGCCTGCGCTGCATGTCTATTGCGGCCTTGCCGCCCTGTATAAAGCCGCCGTGCTCCGCGGCAAGCTTATCAACGTCTATCACCTTTCCAAGGTCTGCGCGCTGATACCGAAGCGAGCCTGTAAGGCTTGACTTCCCCGCGCCGTTCACGCCGCCTATTATGGTATAAAGCTTCATGCTGCATCTCCTTACGAATATAACTGTTCTATGATAAATCATACCATACCAGCTGTCCATTCTCAACCGCTTTATGGCATTGCCCGAAACTTGGGGATTTATTGTTAGGCATACCATATGTGTCTGCTTAAATTCATCGAACCACACAATATATCGTGTATTGGAATATTTTATTATAACAACATATAGACAAATTGTGCCGCAGGGGATATAATAAGTCAGCGGGATGCATAAAGCAGCCCTGCCTTTCGGGGCGGTCATGTTTGCTTTATACAACTCAGTTTCATATTTTCGGAGGGGTGCTTTTCTGTTATGAAGATAATCAAGAGGAACGGCTCGGAGGCCGCGTTTGACATTTCAAAGATAATCGTTGCCATAGGCAAGGCCAACGCAACCGTTGACGAAAGCATCCGCATGACGCCGGTGCAGATACAGCGCATAGCCGAAAGCGTTGTATTAAGCTGCGAAAAGCTCGGCCGCTCCCCCAGCGTTGAAGAGGTTCAGGACATGGTGGAAAAGCAGATTATGGCGCACGGCGCGTTTGAGGTGGCCAAGAATTACATTACCTATCGCTATACGCGCACGCTCGTCCGCCAGTCCAACACCACGGACGATAAAATACTCAGCCTTATAGAATGCAACAACGAGGAAGCAAAGCAGGAAAACTCCAACAAGAACCCCGTTGTCAATTCCACCCAGCGCGACTATATGGCGGGCGAGGTTTCGCGCGATATTACCAACCGCATACTGCTGCCAAAGGAAATAGTTGAAGCGCACAACGAAGGCGTTATCCATTTCCACGATACGGACTATTTTGCCCAGCATATGCATAACTGCGACCTGGTGAACCTTGAGGACATGCTGCAGAACGGCACCGTTATAACCGGCACCCTTATAGAGCGGCCGCACAGCTTTTCCACCGCGTGCAACATTGCAACGCAGATAATTGCGCAGGTTGCCTCCAACCAATACGGCGGGCAGAGCATATCGCTTGCCCATCTTGCGCCGTTTGTTGACGTTTCCCGCAAAAAGATACGCGCTCAGGTGGAAGCGGAAATGGCCGAGCTTGGCGTTGAGCGGGACGAAGCGAAGCTTTCCTCAATAGTTGAAAAGCGCCTGCGTGAGGAAATACGCCGCGGCGTGCAGACTATACAATATCAGGTGGTAACGCTTTTGACCACAAACGGTCAGGCGCCGTTCGTAACGGTATCCATGTATCTGGGCGAGGCTAAGAACGAGCAGGAAAAGAAAGACCTTGCCATGGTTATTGAAGAAACGCTTCTGCAGCGCTATCAGGGCGTTAAGAACGAAAAGGGCGTTTGGGTAACGCCTGCGTTCCCAAAGCTTATATACACGCTGGACGAGGACAATATTTACCCCGATTCGCCGTATTATTACCTTACGGAGCTGGCTGCGAAGTGCACCGCAAGGCGCATGGTGCCGGACTATATTTCCGCAAAGAAAATGCGCGAGCTTAAGGGCGACGTTTACACCTGCATGGGCTGCCGCAGCTTCCTTACGCCGGATAGGTTCACCGACGCGGGCGTGGGCAACATTGCAAACGCGCTCAATTACGAACCCGGCAAGCATAAATACTACGGCCGCTTCAACCAGGGCGTTGTTACCATAAACCTGCCGGACGTGGCGCTTTCCTCCGGCGGAAACGTGGAAAAATTCTGGCAGATATTCGAAGATCGGCTGGAGCTTTGCCACAGGGCATTGCAATACAGGCACAACCGTCTTAAAGGCACGCTGAGCGACGCCGCGCCCATACTTTGGCAATACGGCGCATGCGCGCGGCTGAAGAAGGGAGAGCCTATAGACAAGCTGCTTTACGATGGGTATTCCACAATATCGCTTGGCTACGCGGGGCTTTACGAATGCGTAAAGTTCATGACAGGCCGCAGCCATACGGACCCCACGGCCACCCCGTTCGCCCTGCAGATAATGCAGAAAATGAACGACAAGTGCAAACAATGGAAGGAAGCGGAGAACATAGACTATTCCCTTTACGGCACCCCGCTTGAATCCACAACGTATAAATTCGCCAAATGCTTACAGAAGCGTTTCGGCATAATCCCCGGCGTGACGGACAAGGGCTACATCACCAATTCCTATCACGTTCACGTTACCGAGAAGATAGACGCCTTCACGAAGCTGGGCTTTGAGGCGCAGTTCCAGCATCTTTCCCCCGGCGGGGCCATAAGCTACGTTGAGGTGCCGGACATGCAGAACAATATTGAGGCCGTTTTGCAGGTGATGCGCTTTATTTACGACAATATTATTTACGCCGAGCTTAATACAAAGAGCGATTATTGCCAGAAATGCGGCTGGGACGGCGAAATAATCATAAAGGAGCAGGACGGCAAGCTGGTATGGACCTGCCCGCAATGCGGCAATCAGGACCAGGACACCATGAACGTTGCCCGCCGCACCTGCGGCTACATCGGTACGCAGTTCTGGAACCAGGGCCGCACGCAGGAGATTAAGGACAGGGTGCTGCACTTATAATGTATTACAGCGAGATTAAAAAGACCGACATTGCAAACGGGCTGGGCGTTAGGGTAACGCTGTTCGTATCCGGCTGCAACAGGCATTGCAAAAATTGTTTCAACAAGGAAACATGGAGCTTTACAAACGGCAAACCGTTTGATGCGGATACTGAGCGGGAGCTTATGGAAGCGCTCGCTCCTTCCTATATAAACGGGCTTACGCTGCTGGGCGGGGAGCCTATGGAGCCGCAGAACCAGGCGGCGCTGCTTCCCTTCGTGCGCCGCGTTAAGGAACGCTTCCCCTCAAAGGACATATGGTGCTACACGGGCTGCACGCTGGAGCGGGACCTGCTTTCCCCCTCCCCCTACCGCTGCGATGCAACGGACGAGCTGCTCGGCCTTATAGACACGCTGGTTGACGGCGAATTTATAGAGGAGCGCAAGAACCTGAAGCTGATGTTCCGCGGCAGCGACAATCAGCGCATAATAGACATGCGCCGCACCCGCGAAGCAGGGCATACGGTCACGGACGAAAGGTTCGTGTAAAGGTACTATAACAGCCTTACGCACATCTGCGTCACTTGCGTCACTATCGTCGAAACAGGCTAAA
>ULTR01030842.1_pt1 | contig 26369 bp, 28 predicted proteins | sample 1957781 | NCBI WGS metagenome assembly ULTR01 (sample SAMEA4835739, study PRJEB28245) | human gut metagenome | biome: gut microbiome; material: fecal sample | place: Denmark | collected 2008 | reverse complement strand
TTTTATGCGGTTTTCAATTTGCGCAAGTTATTGTACATTATCTATCAACAGTTCTAAAGATTCTAAAAAATATAAAAATCTATATAACTCGATATAGATTTTTACGCGTTTGGTACAGAAATGGTACAGTAAATTTGCGTGGTTTTTGAGGAAAAATGAGCCCGCTGCAACGGGGTGAAGAAGGCCGGAGGACGTGCGTCCTCCGGCCTGTTGTTTGGGCTGTGATGTCAGGTGAAACCGGCGAGATCGGAGTATCAGACCATTTTCGTGAGGTCACGAAAATGATCGTACCGGGAAGCGGCTCGAACGGGAAATCAAGGGCTATATGCAGCATTCCCGATTCCAGCGATTTGACATCTCCCATCCGATGCACTGCTCACAGGAACACCCTTTGCACTTTACGGAAACGGAAGCAATCACACCAAGCCGAACAAAGTCACATGGAACCGTGCATGCCGTGCATGGTTTGCAGAAGCGCGGAAGGGTGTAATTCGTTTGCGCGGGAGGAAATTTCTTTACTATTCAGGCAGGGATGCTTAAGTGCCCGCGCAACGATAGAACAATCTATCCTTCACGATCTTTTTTATTGGAGCGGGAATTCTCTTGGAATCACTTATTGCCTCTTCAATTATACCCTTAATTCCAATACGGGCCTTGCGCACATCAGCAATTACTTCTTTTGCAGTCACTTCGCTACGAGCACTTCTAATAAGTGACTCCATAAATCGCTGAAATGAGTCCATATATCCCTCTTTGATTCCCCTGTTAACATCTATTGCGACATAGTTTCGGAAATTTAAAGGGTCCCGATGTCCCGGATTGTTTTGTAGAACGAGAATCTCGGTTTCGCCTGAATATTTCCACTTGATGCGATTTTCCAGATTATTCTTAAACTCAACAAACGCTTTTGCGCTAAAAAACCAGTCAGAGCCATCAACTCGCCCTATCTTGCTATACCGGCTGTCAGATGCCTTCTCAAAGTCATTACTGTAGCCAATCGCGTAAACAGAACAATACTTGTCCGAGTTGAAATGAATGTACTCAAACTCACGAATTATATCAAGTGCAGCTTGGTTTGTTGGCTTGACGAACAGGAACACGACGATCTCTTTATTTTCGATTTGCTTTTCCTGCGCGGTTATTTCTTCGTATGTACCAACTGCGAACATTTTTCTCTCCTCACAAATCAGTCTATAATCCCATACCGCTTCATCAGCTCGATGCGCTCTTTTGCCAGCTTGATGGAGCCGGACGCGCTGTTATCCGCGCCGGACTGTTCTCCGGCGTAGTGGACAATGCGCTGCACCCACGCCACGGGCAGCAGGTACGGACGCTTTTTCAGGTACGGATAGCGCCGCTCCAGATACGCCCGCTTGGGGAACACCGTGCGCAGGACACTGCTTTTCCCGCCGGTACGGCTGGCCTTGACGGCGTTCAGCGTCACGGTGGACGAGTGCAGGCGGGTGTAGCTGTTGGAGCCGTACACGCCGCCGCAGAGGGCATCGTGCAGCAGCGGCTCCACGTCTACATCGCCGTCCCACAGCCCGGGCAGGTCAAAGTCAATGCCCAGATACGTCCGGGCGATCCGGAAGGCCGCAGCGGCGAAGGTCGCCGCGTGGACCCCGGCGCACTGATCATGCAGGCGCTGCCAGTCGATCCGATCGTGGTACGCCCGCGCCCAAAGGCCGATGTCGCAGAACTGCCGCAGGCCGATGCCGCTGTACACAAAGTGCTTGTAGGCGTGCAGAATCAGGTACAGCAGGTGCTCATGGGGCGGCATGGTCAGGAAGCCGTCCACCTCCACAAGGGCGATGTCCGCGAAGAAGTGATTCAGCTCGTCGTGGGCATCCTCAGCGGAATCGAACAGGTGGCGGTGCAGCTCGATGTAAAGCGGGCTGTCTTTTTTTGTGTAGGACACCTCGTCCGCCGTGGGCAGTTCGTCCGCAGGCGTGTCGGTGGTCAGGCCGTTTGCCAGCAGCGCCTGGTGGCAGGCGAAAAACTCGCCCTCCGGGATGAACAGGTCGTCGTCCGCGCTGATGCGGTGGTCCCGCAGGGGGTAGAGCCTGCTGCAAAGCTGCCCCTTCACCACGACGGGGTGCAGCCCGGCGGCCCGGAGGCTGCGGTAGAGGTCGGCGAACTCCGCCGAGCGCACGGTCTGGTTCAGCACCTGTCCGATGACCTGCTGCTTGATGGCCGCGAACAGTGGAGCGTTCTCCCCTGCAGCGGGCGTCTTGCGGACGGCCTCGAAGAGGATGGGCAGCAGCTTCTGCTGGTTTGCCAGCGTAAACATGGCAGGCCAGTCCACGGCCTCCGTGGGCAGTTCCCCGCCGGAGACGGCAGCCTTGGCGATATGCAGAAATTGCGTTTCTGTGGCAGTCAGGGTCATGTTTATGTACCGACTCCTTTCTCTGAATTTTTTGATGGCGTGGGCGAGAAGCAGCGAGGCCGCGCCGATAAACGCACCCAGCGTATTGCAGATCACGTCGTCCGTCTCCGCCATGCCGAGGGCGAAACGGTACTGCGCGTACTCGATCCCCGCGCTGAGGACACAGCCGGTCAGCGCCGTGAGGGCGATGCGGAGCCAGCGGTGCCATGTGCGCGGCAGGGCGTTGGACAGCGTCAGCCCCAGCGGAAAGAAGAGAAAGACGTTCATCAGCATCTCCCGGTAAAGCTCCGGCTGCTGCCGCGCGGCCGCGAGGGCGGCGAAGGGGGTGAGGACAAGTCCGGTGTTCCCCTCTGAACGGCTAAGTATGGTGGTATAGAGTATGGCTATCGCCATCAGAATGCTCAGAATGAGGTTTCCCCGTTGCCAATGGAGCGTCATATGAATTTTTGCAGCGCGACAGCCCCACAGCGCAAGCGCTGCGGCCATCAGGAAAGTAATCAGTAACGGGGGCTGCGCGTAAATGAAGTGAAGCATAGGCGGGTTTATTTTTTTCGGGCAATCTTTCTCCCAATTGCTCTCATATATCCAAGAATTACTTGAAATTCCTCACGTTTCCTGAACAAGAGGAAGAAGAGAACATTGGGAAGAGCTGCGCATAAAATCATATTTGCTAAAAATGCAAGAACATGGTCTTGGACAGGGATACTCCGGCTAATCACAAAGCAAAGCGCTCCTGCCCCCAGCGTTGTCAGTCCATAAAGCAAATATGTTGCAAAGTAGTATTTCAGTTTTCGTCCAAACAGTGTTTTGTGAATAATGTATGGATCATACCAGAAGTAAACGCACAGCCTGCTGATAATGGTACCAAGCAAAATGCCGGAAATACCGAGCGGATAGGCCAGTACGAAGGATACCGCCAGATTAATAACAGCCGCAATGAGAGGGCGGTACTTTCCTATCTTAAACAGTCCGGTAACTTCCCGGTAAGTGGTAGATGCGTACTGAACCCCAGCAGTGTAGTAATTGGCAATGATAATAAAAACAGTCCAATTGGGGAGTAAATAATCCTCACCAATCCATAGAGAAATAAATGGGTTCAGCAATACGCCCAAGCAAATGCCAGTAAAGCCATACATCCAAAAAGATGCGAAAAAGAGATTATAGTACATCATTTCGTTGGCTTCTCTGTTCTCGGTCGCATTATAATTGCCGATGCTGGCTGTCATTGAATAAAAGATATAGCTCAGGAATGTTCGGATCACATCCACGATGTACACATAGTTGGAGTAAAGGCCAACGGATGCCAATCCTTGAAATTTGGAAATCAGGATATTATCTGTGCTGCTTATAATCGTCCCGCTAATTTTATAAAGGAATAATGACCTGACATTTTCCTTTAGGGCATACTTCTGCTCAGATGTAATCTTCCCAACACTTGAGTCAACCAAAAACGGGAACTTCTTATCAGTTACCCTTGCAATCCAAATATTTTCGGCAAACTGAAATACAATAATGCAAAGTAACGTTGGAATGTAGGCGTGAAAGAAGAACAGAACTGCCATCTCGCCCAAATTCCGCAATACCATAAAAATTGAGTGGTACAGAGAGTTGACTCGATTTTGCTGGCTGGCGGTCAAAAGAGACTGCTTGTAAGAGAAAAAATAAGAGCTTGCGGATTGCAGCAAAAACAGAAAGTAAATGACGTAGATGTTTTCTGGTATCGTGACCTCGCCGTTAATCAGATGGGGCAAAAACGGCATCAAGACACAGCCGAGAACCAGTACAACGAGCCCAACCACTCTGTATATGCGCTTATATACAGTCATATAGCCTTTTACGGCTATTGTATCACCTTCCGCCAGCGGCTTATAAAGGCTATAGATGATGGCTGTATCAAATCCAAGATTCGCAAGCGACAGCAGAGAAAGGACGTTGGTAAACAGACCTGATACACCCAGGTATTCTTTCCCCAGCAGAGCAATAAACATCCAGCGGGTAAAGAAGCCCATTAAGATGCTGAGCATCTGGCTTCCTACGCCAAACGCCATATTTTTCAGCGAATTTGATGTGCGGGATGTATCCATAGCTATCCTCTTTTGATAACGCCTTTCAGTTTTCTTTTGAGAATTGAGAAGAAGTTTACGCGATAATAGCGCAGCAGACCGATCTTCTTCTCTCTTTCAAAGTCAAAATCTTTCAGGTAATCATATACTTCTTTTTCAAACAGTCCATCATAGTTTTCACCCATGCGAGTAATAATGCGTCTCCACTTATCGATATTCTTAGTGGTAAAAAACTGGACTTCTTTTCTTAAATAGGCCTTGGCCGTGTCAAGCACAGAGTTCTCATACGCAAAACCAAAGTTATGCGGATCGCCTCCCTCTGCGTTAATTTGCAGCATTCGGCGCAAACACTTTTCACAGGCGCAACAATTATGGTCGTTCCAAGAGCAGACTCTAAGCGGAAGACAGGTATTGGTTGCTTTTTGATAAACAACCACAGCCTTTGCCTTGTCCTGATCCGTCATTTCATAGCCATCATGGACAACGGACGTTCCGGCGAAGCGGAATTCGTTATCTGTTGTTGGATCAGAAGCACACGGATATGTATTGCCGACAGAAAAAGAACTTGCGATATACAAGGGCTGGATACCTTCCAAATAGGCAACCGGTGCAGCAGCCCCAAGAATTGCCATAGCATGATGCAGTCCATGCCAAAAATCGTCGCCCATTTGCGATGCGAATCGCTTGTCAAGCACAGCAGTATTGATAAATGTGCCATAGTTGGCTCGAATAAACGCCGTACTTGTTCCGTGCGCCTGCGCAAATTCCGTTGCAGCACCGCGGTCTGAAACAAAGTTTCGCTCACTCTTAGCGTCATCAGAATATGTTCCCTGTTCTACCAATTTATCTTGATAGAAGCCATATTCCAGTATCAGCAGTGGCTTCTCGTCAGCATGGCGAATGAACGTTGTAACTGCATCCATTCCCCCGGTAAACATCTGCGCGCTTTTCACAGAAGAATATGTGCCATTATTCCGGCACTCTGCAAACAGCTTACCGCCCAACGGGCAATTGGGATACATCTTCTGATAGGCATCCCGCAAGCGCTTTAGGCTATGGAAGAACTCTCTATCTACTTCGCCAATATGTACTTCAGCATCTGTAAGCCATGCAATTTGCATAACATTCCCTAAAAAAGGAATGACAAGGATGCTCTCCGGGACTCGTTCTATACAACGGTCATACTGCGCAAACATATGCATGGGTTGCTTGAAGAAACGCTTTAAATCTTCTGTTACCGAGAACCAATAGTCAACCCTATCGTTGGAAACGATCAGTTTTTTGAGCTTGATCTCACTCATGTATTATCCCTCAAATTGTGCTTTCCACCGCGCTATTTCCTCAAACGGTATGTTCGGTTTTGTTTCAAATGCGCTGTTTATCAGTTCAGGCAGACCGTCCAGTGCATTCTTTTCGATGGTTATCAATCCGGTATCCGCGCTGATGCTTCGCGCACGCTCATCGATCGAAATGATGATTGCTCTCTTCTTGTGTCTTAACGCATAGATGCCGCCGTGCAGGCGCGTGCCGACATACTCGATATTATTCCGCATAAGGACTGCCTCATAAGCCGCTTTATGCGGTGGTATGATCTCGATCCCTTCCGTATTGGAAAACGCATGAAAATAAGCTTCGTCTTTATCGCCCTGTATCCAGAAGGATACATGATCATATTCCCGCTTGAGGGTATCAATTAGCATCTGGTCAGATGGGTCTGGCTGCATTCTTGCTGTTAGCGTGAAAACTACATTGTCGGATTTTTTTGCTGGAATCTGCGCACAAAAGTCAGGCGTCAGCGCCCACATTGTCACACATCCGGTATTGATTGCTTTCAGTCCGAGAACATCCTCGACATAACGCTTGCTGCGTTCATCCCGAACGCTGTGATAATAGGAATGGCTGAGTATCTTCCTGTAAAGATGTGTCGTATAAGCGTCAGTATGCTCCCCCGCGCCAGCACCCACACCAACACAAACTGAACCCGCCAATGGTTTGCAGTTAAAAACATTCACATTCCATTGCGGATAATGCGTCAGCATATTTTTCGCCAGAATGTTGCTCCCCCCTACAAATTTGTAGTCGCAGGTCGCATAGTTTTGAACCGCAAAGGAGTTCCGCCAGACAGCATAGCTATGAAAAGCAGGCATCTGTGTTGGAATTTCCTTGACAAACGCTTGTCTGAAAATTTCTGCCATCTCTGAACAAACACACTCATAGATGATATAGTCGCCAATATTATCTGTTCCAATAGCCGGATTTAATAATAATACAGTTTTCATATGTTAATCCCATGTTAACAGCATTCTTAGCTTACGGAAAACCTTGCGAAATGCCTTGATTTTGTCGATGAAATCTCCATGCGCATCGATGACTTCGTAGTTATCGCTTCGATTTATAGTATGAACCTTATTATATTTACGATTAGGAATATTCGAAATACAGTTAGAGTCAACTATTTGGGCAAGTGCCTCTGGTTTATTGAAATCGCTACTCATTTTATATAAAAGCAACCGATTTCCATAACACTTTTGACAATCTTGTAATGGCCTGAATATTTCATTTTGTAAGTGGATTGGATTTCCACCCGGTCGTTCTTGGGCGACTCTGCTTACGTCTATTCGGCGAACAGACAAATCATCTTCAAGTTGGAACCATAATACTTTTCCATTATCACAATTTTCTTTTGAGTAAATAATTAATTTCCCGCCTTTTGTTCTCAGAACAGAAGTATCTACCACCTTAATATGATCGACTAATACTTTTTTAAGTGTCCAACTATACGGGAAATCCGTCGCTTCATACAGTTGTATCTGATTAGCGGCAGAAGTTTCAGGTATCATGTAAACCTTAGAATTCCATTCAAAAACATTAGGGTATGACATATGGAATTCCTTTACAATTATACTTTTAACTGGTGAAAACCTCTCATTTTCAAAGAGTGTTACACCTATCTCTCCTTTTGCAAGCCACAAGTTGTATGCTTCCACGAAGATATACGTCTTTCCACCTTTTTCAAGTACAAACGGGTCTGCATACCAATAATTCACCGTTGGTTTTAAAAATGAGTATTCTCCTTTTTTATTTTCCGATGGTAATGCAGCATTATTTTGTATTTTTCTGCATCCGACCGTATAAAAATCTTCCCAAAAAAGATATTGTAATAGATTCACTTACCACACTTCTCTTTCACATAATTCCGCAATCTTCTTAGGTACCGAAACAATTGCACTCTGACTTTCTTTCTTTTTGGCAGCCAGCTCATGGAATACCAGTGTATGGAGTATGTATTCTCCGTTTTGGTCAGCTTCCCTGTCACGCTATCCAGCGGGTTGAAAAAGTCCGCCGGGTAGACATGGATACCGGCTACGGTTTGCTCCTGCCCATTTCGGACAAGGCCGTAGCGCTCCATGATGTCCGTATTCAGATGCGGACACCCCACCGCGTTCGTTGTGCCGTCTGCATTGGTGAAATGCAGCTTCCGATACTCCTCAATCATCGCCTGCACAACCGGATGATGCGGCACGGATGCAATGGTCAGTCCTGATGCGACATACTGGTCGTTTTCAAATCCGATGAAGCCCTCGTCATCCATCAGCGGCGCGATATCCCGCACGACCTCCACGTCGGTATCGAAGTACACGCCGCCGTACTGCTCCAGCACCAAAAGCCGCATGACATCTGACACAAACGCGTACTTCTTGGCAGCATACGCCTCAGCCATGAAGGGCATGACAAGATAATCGCAGTTGTCCTCGTTCCACTCGCGGATCTCGAAATCCGGGCAGAGCTTCTGCCAGCTGTCAATGCATTTTTTCGCCAGCTCCGGCTTTTCGCCCCGGCCGAACCAGCAGTAGTGGATGATCTTCGGGATCATGGGTCAGTCCTCCATCAGCGCGTAGATCTTCTCGACCTCCGCGCTGTTCGTATAATCTCTCTTTGCGCAGCTCTCTGACAGCTGCTGCATCCGGGCAGGGTCGCGCAGCAGCGCGGCAATTCCGGCAGCGCAGCCTGCGTTATCCATGGGGACGATCATGCCGTCCGCCCCGTCCTCCAGCTGACTGCCGGAGGTAGCGTAGTCTGTGATGACCACAGGCTTGCCGAGAAGCTGCGCCTCGCGCACGGTGACGGCCTTGCCCTCGTAGCGGGAGGGCTGTACATACAGATCGCAGGCCCGCATATAGGGATAGGGGTTGTCCTTCTTGCCGAGAATAATGACGCGGTCCTGCATCCCGGCTTCGGCGATCTTCTGCCGGATCAGCGGCTCATCTCCGCCGTAGCCGATGAGGTACCATTTGACATCCAGACCGTTCTCCATCAGGCGACGGCAGATATCCGGCACGTTGTCAAAGTTTTTTGCGTCACAGAAACGGCCGACAGAAAGAATCTTAACCGCACCATCGGAGGGTATATCAGTCTGCGGCTGCTCTGCCTGTTTCGCAATCAATTCCTTCGGCAGGATATTTTCGACGGTCTGAACCTGATTGGAAAGCTCCGGAAACACCGTCCGAAAACTCCGGGACGCCTGCTCCGACACGCCGCAAATCGCGTCATACCGGCTCCACATGGCAAGCTCTGCCGCCCGGTCAAACGACAGGGCGGTATAGTCCGTATGAATCCACGCAGCATATTTTTTTGCCTTGACCCGCTCCCGCGCGAAATAATGCGGCGTCAGAAAGCTGATAGCAAGGTCATAGGTCTTATCGGAAATCTGCGGCATGGCAGATAGCGTGTACTTGTGGCTGTAGGTCAGCGCGGTAACAGAGGGCTTGCCGCCGGGATGCCGCTTGTCGAAGCGCTTGGCCGCAAGCTTCCCTTTCAGCCGCCCGCAAAGAACGCCGAACTGCCCGCTCTTGACGAGCGACGCCATGGGCACAGCAAGCGATGCATACTGCGGAATTTCCGTCAGGAGCTTCGCCTTGGGGTTCAGATACGGCATCAGCTCCCCGCTGTGCCGCATCAAAAAGAGGTCAACGTCGTAGCGGTCATAGTCGATGGCGTCGAGCAGCCCCAGTAGACTGCGCTCCACGCCCCCAAGCTCCATCGCTTGGGAGAAGATGAGAATGGTGTGTTTCATGTGCTGTCTCACTTTAAAACAGATTTCACAAATCTGCGGAACTTCCCCGCATTGATCCGCTCATAGACATGTGCGCACACTCCTTCCACATCCCTGTCCTGAATCGCTTTGCGGATACCACCCGGCTGCTTTTCAAGAAGGTCCTTCTGCCGGACTGCATATTGAATATCCGGCAGCGCACAGACTCGCACCGCCTCCTGTAAAAGTGCATTCTTGTCGTAACCGCCCCGCACTGCACACATCTCCAACCATGTAAGCAGAACGTTTTTCATTTCGACAGCCATAAGATACTCTGCGTTCTGGGGCATAGGGTATTCTCTTGCCATTTCCCGCTTGAACCGATAGAGTGACAGGAAGTCGTCCAGCATATGCGGCATAAATTTCGATGTACCTCCACCAATGCGATAGTTATAGACAATATCAGGGATAATAGCCAGTTGCTGCGTTTTCGGCAGAACGCGGAGTGTTACACTCAGGTCATCTCCCATAAAGCGCACAACAGGATCATATGATGACGCTTCTGTAATCAGTTTAGTCTCGTATAGTTTAGCGCATAAGCTGACCGGATAATTACTGATTCCAAAACAGCTTATATATAAATCCGAGAGGATTGTCGCATTTGAGTAGACTTTTGCCTTCCTATCGGAAAACACCGGCGGTACAAATCGACTTGGTATTGTGATCCCACGATACATACGGCTCGTGTTCCCGCAAACACAATCCGCTTGTGTTTGCTCGGCTGTCATTACAAGTTTTTCGAGAGCATTTTTCGGCATAACATCGTCCGAATCACACATACAGATGTATTCAGCCCGCTGTGCTCTCTCTGAAAAGATGCCCGCTTTTCTGGCGTTGACACTTCCGCTGTTAGGCTGGTGAATCACTGTGACGCGGGAATCCTTTTTTGCATATTCATCACATATGGCTCCGCTCCCATCCGTGGAGCCATCATCCACGAGTACTAAGGCGAAGTCTTCAAATGTCTGCTGTAATATGGAGCAAATACATGCCCTCAGTTTCGCCGCTCCCGTGTTATAAACAGGGACAATTATTGCAACTTTATGTTCCATGTCACTCGCCCGCCTTTCTCCTGATATACCCCGTCAGCGCCCATCCAGCCGGTATACACAGCACCGTCAGCAGCTTGCGGGGGGATTCCTTGATATAGTGCCGGTTTCCGGCAATCTGGCTGCTGGAGCAGTAGTGGATGATAGTCTTAAGGAGATACTCCCATGTCAAGCCCGGGACCTCCATAATCGCACGCCGCAGCTCGGCAAAGCTGCGGGGGCTGTTGATATATTGTTTCCAGATATTCGCCGTCATACCATCAGGCTGATACTCCACGAGGCAGAAGCATTGATTAACCGGATGAAAGCAATGCTCCTTCGACAGTTTGATAATCAGATAATGCGGATTAAAGTTCTTTTCTCCCTCAAACACCGGCATAGGAGCCACGGTGCGCAAGAGATCATTGCGTACAACGTATTTTTTGTCACCCATCCCCGGAATACAGAGCAGGGATGCCGCATTGATTAACTCGCCTTCCGGCAGCGGTTTGCCGATCAATTTTCCGGTCTGATCCAAATCCAAGCCAATCAGCCCAGCAGCCCCGCTATCTTTCACACTCTGCCACTCAGTGAGGATACGTTCTATCGCATCCTCTGGCATAGAATCATCAGAATCAATGCAGACGGACAGCTCTGTATCCATATTGGCAATAGCGGTGTTATATCCCGTGTGCAGGCCGCCATTCTGCTTGTAAATGTAACGGATCGGATAGCCATTCCCATGCGCCTGCCATCGAGCGACAAGCTCTTTTGTTCCGTCCGTCGAGCCATCGTCTATAATCAGCCATTCAAAGTCCTTGCAGGTTTGATGGCACAGGCTCTCATAACACTTCGGCAGAATATAGGCTCGGTTATAGGTTGGTGTGAAAACGGTGATCGACTTTTGCGTTGCCATAGCTGCACCTTCTGCTCACTTAATAAAGGCGATCTTGCCTTCTGTTGCGGCAAGAATCTCCTTTTTCTTGGTTTCATCCAGACCATGTCCCATCCGATATGCATCCCCAAACGTATTTTTCGCACACATCTGCATCTGAAAGCGTTCGGCGTATGTATCCACATCGCAGATTTTCTTGGCCGGAACACCAGCCGCAACCGTCCGAGCAGGAATATCATGCGTAACAACGCTACCCGCTCCGATTACCGCATAATCTCCAATGGTAACCCCGGGCAGGATGGTTGTATTGGCTCCGATAAAAACATGGTTTCCGATATGCACCTGCCCGATTTTCGTGTAGCCAAGCATCTTCTTTGTACTGGCGTCGTGTGCCATGACAGTCACGCGGATGCTCATGGTCACATCATCACCGATGGTAATCAGGAAGCAATGTGTTGGATCTATGAAGCACCCTTGTTGGCGATTAAAGTCTTTGCCGACCCTCATCCCCCGCTTGATCAGCGTCTCTGTAGGAAATTCACGGTTCAGCAGCATGACCGCTTTTCGTAAAAAACTCATTTATATGCCTCCAAGTAGAACTCCTGTAGTTTGACAGCCTCTGTGGTGATATCGAAGCCGTGAGCGGCAATTTCGGCTCTGCGGTCCGTGCGAGGTGTATTACGCTTTTCGAGGATCGCGTCAGCCCACGCCTCCGCCCCAGCCGATAGCGGCATAACGTCCACAAGCCCCTCTGTCAGAATACACTCCGGAGGAACCTTGTCAGAGATGATGCAGGGCAGTCCTGCCGCTTGCGCTTCCACCATGGTAACGGGAAGTCCCTCATACAGAGACGGAAACGCAAATACATCCATGGCCTGCATGAGATCAGCAACATCACTGCGAACCCCCAAAAAGCGGACGTGATCCGCAATGCCAAGCTCCTGCGCCTTTGCCTGCATCTTCGGCATATCCTCACCGCCGCCCACCAGCAGAAGTACGGCGTTCGGCTCTTTTTTCAGCAGCGCAGCAAAAATGGCAAGTAAGAATGGGTGGTTTTTCGGCTGATTGAACCGGCCAACGTGGCCGATTACCAACTCATCTGCAAGTCCCATTTCCCGCCGCATTTCTAAGCGCTTTATCGGGCTGTAGGTATAGGCCGAAACGTCAATCGCATTGTTGACGATTTGGTATGGTGCGCCGCCGAACATCCAATCGCCCGCATCTCTGCCGCAAGCAAAAAGATTGGTCGTATACTTGGGAATATCCCGCTTATACCAAAGCTTGAGCGGGTATTTCAGATTCTTATCCTGATTGGCGCTATGGCTGTGGGCGATCCGCACCGGCACATTATGTTTTTTTGTTGCCTTCAGGATAACCGAGCTGAGACAGTCCTGATGAACATGAACAACTTTATATTCCGGGTGATCGGCAAAGAACTGATTCAGCGCAGCAAGATATGACTTGCTCCACGGCACAAGACGGGGTAAGCGATAGATTTTTCCGCCCAATGCTTCGATCTCGTTATCATAGGCGGCTCGTTCCTGCCGGTGCGCAAGGAAATCAAACTGCACCTTCTCGCGATCCATATGCCGATAGTAATTCATCAGCATAGTTTCCAGTCCGCCGCGATCCATGTGGGTAACAACTTGCAAAACACGAATAGGTGCCACGATTTATCCTCCCAGCTGCGCAAGGTACTCCGACAAACTCAGCCGCGCAAAGTCCTGATCAAACGGCTGGTTAATTGCATTTGCATAATAGAAATATGCAAGATATCCCAACACCATCAGCACAGTCAACAGTTTCCTATCTCTGCCGCCGATTTTCTTCAGCATCCAAGGGAGCGACAGCGACTGGGAAATCAAAAAATAGTTGGCCAGCCGTGCAAAATAGTTTGCCGTTCCATCTGCGAATTGATTTTTCAGCACGTTCGCGTCTTGTGTCGTATTTTTTCTTTGGCGCTTTAAGTAAGATACTTTCAGCTTTTCCAATTAACCCACCGGAACCACTTGTATGCCCTCGACTGTATAGCAGGTTGATCGCACAGGCTATGTACTGAACGTTTTTCCCAACTTGCTGGGGGCAACCCGATCGCCGGGAAAAATATCAACGAATATCCCTTTGTGATAGTGCTTTTCCCGCTCAGATTCGTCCTGCAAAAACGTCGTATGATCTTTCCTGATTTTGGTGAAATTTTGTGTGAAATCCGGATCTGTTCGTGTGTTTTGCAGAATATACCCTTTTGGTGCAGCTTCATTCCAGATGGCAAGAAGCTTTTCATAGTCCTCCCGCGGCATCATCAAGTCAATATCATCGTCCCACGGGATAAAGCCCTTATGCCGCACAGCGCCGATCAACGTACCATATGCCAGAGAATACCGCAGCCCATACTCCGTACAGACCTGATGGATCACATCCAATATCTCCTGCTCGGTCGTCCAGATCTGCCGCTGGAGCTGATCTGATATTTGCTTCATGCCTGTGTGTCCTTTCTCTCCTGTAAGTAGCCGGACGCATCCCTGAAGAAGCTCGCTACGATAATGAGGATGATAATTCCAATGGGAAATGCCGCGATGATTGATACAGATTGCAGACTGTGCATGGAATTCTCAGAGAATATCAACGCTATAGGCAGAAGAATGAATACCACAGCCCAGAAGGTGCGGACTCTTTTATCCGGCTCTTGCTCTGGCTTCAACCTCTTGTACGAATAGCTCGAAACAACCATTGTCAGCGCATCAAACGTGGTGGAGTAGAAGGCAATCATTGTAACCGCCAGCAGAATCAGGCCGACCTCTGTTAGCGGAAGCGTATCAAATATCTTCATAATTGCCTCGGAATAGTCCCCGCCCGCTGCGACAAAGCCCGTAATATCAAGGCCATGTTTAAGCTGCTGCGCAAGGCCGTAATTTCCAAGGATAATGAACGAACGTCCCTGCAAGCCCCCAGCCGTAGCCGCCGAGAATGGTATTGCGGATCGTGCGTCCCTTGCTGATCACGCCAATAAAGAACGGTGTCGCAACGCACCAGACCATCCAATATGCCCAGTAATAGATCGTCCAATTTTGTGGGAAACTCGTTTCCCGCAACGGATCCATCCATGTTGACAGGCCGATAAAATTCTGGGCAAGATTGCCTATGGCAGAAAAACCTGTTTCAAGAATATACCGGGTTTCACCGCCTCCAAACAGAACGTATGCAAGCAGTGCAAAAAAGCAATAACTGCAAACCGCAGCCAGCTTGGTAATCCCCTTCATACCGAACCAAACCGTAAGGGTATAGACAACTGCAATCATCAGCAGAATAACAATTGTCAGCCCGATGCTATCCTGAAAGCCAAACACCCGGCTGATTGCACGAGACAGCAGAGGCGTTGCAAGAGAGAACGTTGTCGCTGTACCTGCAATCAAGGCAAAAATAGCAATCAAATCAATTATGCGGCCCCAAGCGCCATCTACGCGATTTCCCAGCAAGGGGCGGCAAGCCTCGGAAAATTTTTGCTTCTCTCTCCCGCGAATATGGATCATAAATCCAAATGCGACTGCAAGCACAATGTAAAATCCCCATGCGATAGGTCCCCAGTGAAAGAGCGGATAAGTGGAGGCCCATTTTTGCATGCCTCCCATCAGCTCCACCTGCGGCTCATTGGCATACAGTGCCCACTCGCACAGCGAATAAAACAGAATATCCGCAGCCATTGTTGAAGTGAAGATCATCGTTCCCCACTGGAAAGAACGATACTGCGGCTTTTCGCAATCTCCAAGCTTGATTTTGCCGAATCTGGAAAAGGCTATGTAAAGTGTGCAGCCAACAATTCCAACACCCAGGAGAGCATAATACAAGCCAAAGTCATCCCCCAGAAATCCCCGCACTACGCTCAGGACAAGCTTAGACTCCTCTGGGAAAGTCACAAATAAAGCACATACCGCCAGTACAATTGCAAGCGGCACAAGCATGGAAAACCAGTCAAGTTCTTTTTTCAGTGCGTCCTTTTTCATAGGTCAATTGAAACCGCCTTTATAGGATGGATCAGTCTCGCAAAGCTCTGCAAAACTGTCAATTTCACGCAGATCGGTCATCTGTATGGGATATATTCCAAGCTGATATTCCTGTGGGTAGCAGAAAAGCGCAACATCGTCCCAGTATATATTGCGGTTTCCTTTTTGTGCAAATTCTATCTCCAGATGCTTTCTGAGCCGCTGTCCATCTTCCGCCGTCCATCGAGATACGCTGAAGAGCTGCCAGCCGTGATTGCCGCCTGTGCGGCTGCATTTTTTCACGATCCCATCTTCAACCGTCAGCAACCACTCATCTGTATCTCTGTCAGTCCAGACACAGCTGTAGCCGGATCGGTTAAATTCCCGGTGAAGAATTTCCGCATTTTGGATGATCTGATCGCCATCCAGTATTATTGCATTGTTCAGATATTCACGCGCAGCATAGAGCGATGCAATGTTATTGCACTCTGCGTACCATGGATTTTCTATCAGCGTAACGCCTTCATACTTTTTCGCCCACTCATAGAATTGCTCTTTGAGATATCCGACCACGATGTAAATCTCATGTATTTTATTTTTGTGAAGCGCAGTCATGATCGTATCAATCATGCGCACGCCATTTACAGAAACCAACGGTTTTGGAGTTGCCAAGGTTACAGGCCTTAGCCGCTGGCCAATACCTGCGGCCATAATGATGGCGCGTTCTATGGTATGTTCAAACATAATCTCTGCCAAATGCCTCTCTGTATTCCTTGAAAAAGATTTTGGTATACTCTCTCGCGTAATCATACTGCCGCTGTGTATAAGCGCCGAACTCCACACCGCAATGGTGTTTAAATTCGCACCAATTGCTCCACACAAGGCCACTGACAGCAATATAGCAATATACCTTCAGGCGGGTGGCTTTATCGCAGCCATCAGAGAAATACAGGTCTATCAGTTTCTCAGCTGAGTCTCTATCGTACATTGCATAGACAATAAACATTGCGACATCCAAGTGTGGGTCCTGCATACCAGCATACTCCCAGTCGATGAGCTTAATCTCCTCGCTTCCATCCTTTCCAGTCACAAACAGGAAGTTATCCGGAACAGCATCGATATGACAGAGCTGGATACTCTTTGGCTGTGCGTCAATATAGCTTTTCAAGCTAAGGACAGCCTGCTTCGTTTTATCATAATCCGCGTAAACGGAAGGTGCACCATTCCAAAGGCTCTCATAGAAAGCGAGACGTTCCCAAAGATCGAAGCTATGAGAAACGTGCAGCTTCTGCGCATGGAATCTTTTTAATGCTGATAAACAACGCTCAACTTCTTCCCAGTTACTGCTGTCACAGACGTGGGCATCCGTTAAATAGGCCGCAATTTTAATTCCTGTTTTTGGATCAAAATAATAAACGTCCTCGCTAATCCTTAACGGAGCAATCGCGCTATAAACGGCATACTCCTGCGTTCGGTTAATCAAGTGCTCCGTTCCTTCACCCGGAATCCGAATTATGTATTGTTTTTCTTTTACAAAAAAGGTATACGATCGATTTGTCATACCTGCTTTCATTGTTTGAATTGCTTTTACTTCGCCCGCTTGGCAAAGACCGCAAGACTCAATTAGCTGAGAAATAGAAGAAGCGAGCATATGTTAACCTCCGTAGCAAGTTATCCCGATACTAACTCGGGTCATATCAACTTATGGAGCTTTTCTACTTTGGGACAGGATAAATGTTTATTTTAATTGCGCAAGGTATTCCGGCAAGCTCAGCCGCGCAAAGTCCTGATCAAATGGAATTGCAAGGACATTGGCGTAATAGAAATACGCAAGGAATCCCAGTACCATCAGTGCAGTCAGCATTTTCCTATCTCTGCCGCCGATTTTCTTCAGCATCCAAGGAAGCGACAACGACTGGAAAATCAAGAAATAGTTGGCCAGCCGTGCAAAATAATTTGCCGTCCCAAAAAGTCCGACGAACATAATAGCCCCGTTAAGCATGGTCAGATTTATCATAAGGTTCTCTGCCGTTGAACTGTCCGCAAACAGTTTCTTGCGGTAGATATAAGACAGCACCAGCGGCACATTGCAGACGAGAACACGGAAAATATTCACGCCCTCTCCTGCGAATGACGTGACAGTGAATTCCTCTCCCAGCAGCGTGGTAATATTGACCACCGTACCCAGCAGCGGACGCAGCAGGAAGCCCGCCGCAAGGAAAATTGTCAGCATCCAATAGGTCTTCTTGGTCCATGGACGAAACTCCATAAATGGCACCAGCAGGTACATCAATGCATAAGGGTGAATCAGAGTGGCAACGGCAACACCCGCGACGAAAAGAAGCCACTTTTTCCTCAGGGCAAACATAACAGCAATGACCGCAATGCCAACTGCCGCAGCCTGCTTGATACCGGCAAAGGCAAAGGTGTAGCAGCCGGTTGTAAAGAGCAGGAAAATCGTCAACGAGTAATTTGCGGAATATCGATGTACAAAGGCAATATAGCAGCCAACCGTCAGGAACGCCCAGAACATCAGAAAATTCTGCGTGGACACACCGTGCATCTTCAGCTGATAGTTCACCCAGTTGAATAAAGGGTTAGAGCCGACGCTCTTATCAGACGCTTCCCACGATCTTTCGTTAATCAATTCATAACCATGACGATATGCGCCGGTATCGTTGCAGTGCGTTCTCAGTCCAGCGAACCCCGCCAGCAGGATGATAATCACCAAGGTGCAGACGATCATCCGGTGCCGCCGATTTGGATTTACCGGCCCGACAGTCACATGATCGGCGCACCATGCCAGCGCAACTGCTATGAGCATGAGAACTACTAACTCTCGCATTTCAAATCTCCAAGTGTTTGATGGTTTCCGCCACAACGGCGGTTTTGCAGAACTGCTGCTCCATCCGCTCACGTCCGCAGCGTCCCATTTCAGAGCGCTGTTCCACAGGCAGTGCTGCAAACCGCTGCATAGTCTCATACAGCGCATCTGTGTCCTTCGCAGGGCACAGATACCCGCTGACGCCATCCTCCACCGCCTCGCGGCAGCCGGGGATGTCGCTGGTGATCAGCGGCCGTCCGGAGGCGGCAGCCTCCAGCAGCACATTGGACATACCCTCGTGATAGGACGGCAGCACCACGCAGTTCGCCATGGCGTAAAACGACTTCATATCCGACTGATAACCGTGGTACCTGACCACACCCGCCTGCTCCAGCTCGTCCATGACAGGCTTGTAGGCCTCCTCAAATGAGCCGACCATGTGAAACTCCACTTGCTCGCCGTATTGCTGCTTCATCCGTTTGGCAGCGGCGAACAACTCGTCCACGCCCTTTTCATGCATCACGCGCCCCACAAAGAGGAAGCGCACCGCCCCCTCCTGCGGGTAGGGCTGGCAGGGGTAGTCCTCCAGATTGACGCCCGCGCCGTGCAGCACTACATCCCGTCCCTTCGGCACCACACCGGTGGCAGCGAGGGTGTCACGATTCCCGGCATTCTCGAAAAACACAACCTTCGCGCCCTTCAGCGCCGGTCTATAGAGCGCCAGCACGAACCTCTTCAGCCAGCCGCCGTTTTCGATGGCGCTACCCAATCCAGTGATATTCACGGCGTAAGGAATGTGCGCCATGCGGCAGGCAAGGCCGCCGTAGATATTCGGTTTGATGGTATAAGTAAGAACCAGATCAGGCCGGATCTCCTTCAGGATCGCACGATACTGGCGAAACAGCTTGCCGTCGTGGAGAGGATTCATGCCCCGGCGGTCAATGGGTGTATCAATAAAATGGCAGCCGATCTGCACAAGCTCCGGGACAAAGCCTCCGTCTGGCAGAGAAATGTATACCGCATGGCCTGCCGACAAAAGCGCGGCAAGCAAATCTTTTCGAAAGCGATACAAACCGACATCATTGTTGGCAAGAACCAGAATTCTCTTATTTGATTTTTCTTGCAGGGACGCCGACATAAGTTCCGCTCTCCTTGATATCATGAATGATGACTGTACCCGCGCCGATCATGCAGTGGTCGCATACAGACACATTGTTGCTGGCGGCGGCCCCAATACCGACCCAGGTATGGTCGCCGATAGACACCGTTCCGCCCAGCTTTGCACCCACAGAGACATGCGCAAAGTCACCGATCCGGTTGTCGTGTTCCACAACTGCCGATGTATTGATAATGCAGTGCTTTCCTATGTGCGCAGATGGATTGATCACAGCATTCGCCATAACGACACTGCCCTCGCCGATCCGCGTGTTCAAATGGGAGACGACCGCAGCGGGGTGAATCGCGGTATACCAGCGCACACCGTCAAGTTGTTGTGCGATCCTTTCGCGGACAGCCGAATTGCCGATTGCAATCACAAACACAGCATTCGGATACTTTCCATAATTCGATATCTTCCCCAAAACAGGAATTCCATCCATCTTATCCGGAAGCGCTTCGTTGTCGTCCAAGAAGCCGAGCAGCGTATCTCCACAGCTGAGGATAATGTCCGCAACAACCTTTCCGTGACCGCTGGCTCCAATCACAATGACTTGCTCATTCATGAGATGTAGCCTCCGTTCCCGTAAACGCTTCCATCGTTGCGCTGCCTTCTGCGCTGATTCCCTCTCTCGCAAAGACGCAGCGGACGGTCATGAAAATGATCTTCACATCCAGCGCGAAGCTGACGTGATTCACATAGTCCACATCATACGCAAACTTCTCTTCCCACGAGGCAAGGTTCCGGCCATGCACCTGCGCCCAGCCGGTAAGGCCGGGGCGGACATCGTGGCGGTGATGCTGCTCCTCGCTGTAAAGGGGCAGGTACTTCACCAGCAGCGGCCTTGGACCCACGATGCTCATCTTGCCTCGGAAGATATCCCACAGCTCCGGCAGCTCGTCGATGCTCAGCGAGCGCAGCTTCTTTCCGAAGCCCGTCAGGCGCTCCCCATCCGGCAGCAGATTGCCGCTCTCGTCCCGCGCGTCGCTCATGCTGCGGAACTTGTGGAGCTTGAAGATCTTCTCGTCCTTCCCCGGCCGCTCCTGACAGAAGATCACCGGGCTTCCCAGCTTGACACGCACCAAAATCGCCGTCACAAGCAGCAGCGGTGACAGAATGATCAGTGCCAGTCCGGAAAGCACCAGATCCAGCAGCCGCTTGGCGTACTTTTCATAAAATCCGGCTCTGTGCTGCATCAGAACATCCCCCGGATGACCTGACACACGCGGTCCACATCGTCCATGCTCATCTTCGTGTCGCTGGGCAGGCACACACCCCGGGCAAACAGGTCGTCGCACACAGGCGCATCGCTGACGCTGACAAAGGGGCTTCCGGCAAAGACCGGCTGCATGTTCATGGGCTTCCAAAGGTGACGGCCCTCAATGTTCGCCTCATTCAGCCGCGCCAGCAGCTCCGCGGGCGTCACGCCGCAGTTCGCATCCAGCAGCAGCACGGACAGCCAGCGGTTGGGCTGCGCGCAGTCCAGCTTCGGCTGCATGGTCAGCGGCAGGCCCTGAAGCTTTTCGCAGTAGCGGGCAAAGATGGCCTGCTTCTGCTGCACCCGCAGCGGCAGCACCTTCATCTGCCCCCGCCCGATCCCGGCAGTGATATTGCTCATGCGGTAGTTATAGCCAATCTCCTCGTGCTGGTACCACGGCGCATTCTCCCGGGCCTGCGTTGCCAGCTTCAGCGCGTGCTTCGCTTCCTTCTCCGTCCCGCACAGCAGCATACCGCCGCCGGACGTGGTGATGATCTTGTTGCCGTTGAAGGACAGGCCGCCGAACTCACCGAACGTGCCGCACTTCTGGCCGTTGTATGTAGACCCCAGCGCCTCCGCAGCGTCCTCGATCAGGGGGACATTGTGTTCCCGGCAGATGGCGGTGATCTCATCCAGCTTGGCCGGGTTGCCGTACAGGTGCACCACCACCACCGCCTTGGGCGCGCCGTACAGCTCAAACGCCCGGCGCAGGGCGGCGGGATCCATGTTCCACGTCTCGCGCTCCGAATCGATGAACACGGGCTTCGCGCCGCAGTAGGCGATGGGATTAGCCGACGCGGAGAAGGTCAGGCTCTGGCAGAACACCGTATCGCCGGGCTTCACCCCCGCAAGGATCATGGCCAGATGCAGCGCCGCCGTACCGGCGGACAGGGCCACCGGATACCCCTTGCCCATGTAGTCGCTCATGGCCTTTTCAAACTCGTTGACGTTCTCGCCCAGCGGCGCGATCCAGTTTTTGCGGAACGCATCCTGAATGTATTCCAGCTCATAGCCCTCGTCCGACATGTGCGGGCTGGCCAGCAGAAGACGCTTATCCATGTTCTTCACCTGTTTTCCTCTGCGCTTTTGCGGCACAATGCTTTTTATGTGTCTGACTATCGCGCAGTAATCGATTACTAATCTCTTACAAATAGTCATATTCCGCGATCAGCTATGCGAGATATGACTATTTGGCTATTTAATTATACAGCAAACAATGCAGTTACGCAATGGCATTCAGTAAAAATCTGTATGCCAATTTCCGTGTGAAAAGCCGGGAAATCATCGTGGAAATGGCGGCCTGAGAGGCTTCAAAATCACAAAAAAGCGTCATTGCAAAGATGTCGTTAAGTTCGTGTGCCATGTCCTTCGGATTCACGGCGGTTTTGCAAAAATCGGGCAGGGTTTGGGAGCATCCCAAAAGTCGAAATGCGCAGTCTGCCCGCAGGGCTGAAACGCGCATTTTCCGGTGTGTACGGACACCGGATGTGCTTGCTGGTTTCTCCAATCTCAGTTTCTCCGTCTCCGCGCCGCGCTTTCCCTTCGCCGCGAACTGTGGTATACTGTAGAAAATCACCGAAGGGAGGGCTGCGCATGGCAGAGCGGCGCGTGTTTGCCGGTTACTACAAGCGCTACGATGGCAAGCCCATTTTCGTCATCCGGGTGCTCAAGGACATCGACACCGGCGAGGCCATCGTGGTCTGCAAGGATGCCAGCTTTTCCCGCGAGGACAACGAGCACTACTACCTCATCCGGTACGCCTCCTTCTGCGAGAAGGTCGAGGTGGACGGCGAGCTGCGGGACAAATACGTCCGCCAGACTCGGCGTGAGATCGACACCTCCATCGTCCGCGAGGTGTACGAGGACGGCTTTCCGGAGCCCAAGAGCAAGCGCTTCACTTTCGTTGACGACGAGTACGAAGATCGCTTCATCCGCCGCAGTAAAACCTACTACGACTACGCCAAGGACATCTGCGAAAATTACCGCATGGACATGCAGCGGTACCGGCTCATCCGGGAACGGAAGCAGTACATCGGTGTTCATGACCGGGAGGAATATCTGGCCATGCGCGAAGATCTGGCATTTCTCCAGCAGTCCCTCAAGGCCGTGCTCCACGACTACGCGGAGATCTTCAAAAAGCGCTTTTCCGAGGGACTGTCCATCCGCAAAACGGCGGACGCCTTACAAATCAATCGCGGAGCGGTCGAACGGCGGCAGAATGCGCTGTATCTGGCGTTCGCCGCGCTTCTTCGCCAGCGGGACGAGGCGGACAGCATCTGCCGGTTATCACAGGAAGCCGATGAAGATTACTTGGACACAACCGAATAGCAGCAGCTTCCCGGAAGCGCCTGTCATGCAGACAGGCGCTTCTTTTTTTCCTGTACCCCCCCAGCAAGGGCAAAAATGCGCGTTGTAAAGTAGAAGAAGTTTTTTCAGAGGGGTGCCAAGTTTTCCGCAGAAATCGTCCGTTGTCATGTAGAGGGGCAGAAGTCAGCGAGACAACGGCACGATCGTCTGCAAAAGGCTTCGTGACAGAACCGTGACAGTTCGCTTCATGTTGTCCGTTGGCTAGTGAAAGGAGAATTTTGAGCCAATGCCCCAACCGCAGCAAACCACGAAACTTTTTTAAAACCGAAAGGAGAACTTCTATGTACATCATGCACTACGATCATTCCCACAAGACTGCTGTCCCCACGGAGCTGCTGCAAGACCCGTATCTCTCGGTTGATACCAAGGGCCTTGCCGCCATCCTCTGCTCCTTCGGCCAAGAAGCCTTCGAGCTGTCCAAGTTGACTGACCAGCTGTGGGATAACCTATCGGACGAGCGAATCTTCTGCGCGCTCATGGAGCTTTACGACATGTGCTATCTGGACGTCTGGGAAGAGGGCGACGACTTCCACCTGAAGCTGAGGGGGATGTGACCATGGCAGACCGCACACGACCCATCCGCAAGGAAATCTGTCTGAACGAGGCAGAGCTGAATCTCATCCGGCACAAGATGCGCCAGTTGGGGACGCACAATTTCGGCGCATACGCCCGGAAAATGCTCATCGATGGGTACATCATCAAAGTCGATTACACCGAGCAGAAGAAGCTGGCCGCCGCCGTGAACAAAGTCGCCGCCAACATCAACCAGATTTGCCGCCGCATCAACAGCACCGGGCATTTTTACGAAGATGACGTTGCCGAACTGAAAGTGCGGCAAGCCGAGATCTGGGAGCTACTAAAAGCGCGGCAAAAGGACGAGCTTTGACCACAACGGGATTTTCCATGTGAGGGTTTTCCGTCACCGGTTTTTCAGACGGTGGACAGGCTGACGCTCCGGAGGGTTCCGGAATCGGATTTCAGGACGCCGGTTCCCGCGACGTTCATCGGGGCTGAAATTCATCCCCTAATCAATCAGAAATAAATCAAGATACAAAATAGTCATCCATCAATCCAATCAATACACGGAGGGATGGATGGGACAGGAGGTTCAATGAAAACATTCTGTAAGCTCACCACCGACAGTCCGGCGGACGCCAAGCCGATTGCAAAGGAGGATGCCGATGGCCAAATTTGACCCCATCGAGCGCCTGCCGGACGGAACGCTTTTCCGCCTGACGCCGGGACAGGCACGCAGCGTGCGGGGATTGACGAAGCGCTGCTGCAACTTTTCGCAGGGCGACTGCCTGCTGCTGGACGGCGTCTGCCCGCAGGCCGTTTCCCGCAGCCTAATTTGCCGGTGGTTCCGCCGCGCCGTGCTGCCGGAACAGTCGAAGCTGGAGCGTGCCATTCTCAATCCCAAGCAGCTGCACCGCTGCGAGGTCTGCGGCAGGGGCTTCCTCACCCACTTCGGCCGGGCGAAATACTGCCGGGACTGCGCGGCCAAAGTCCATCGCAAACAAAAGGCGGAATCCGCCCGGAAACGCCGGCCCGGCGTAGACAAATAAGGCCCCGAAAGGCCAGCAATACCAACGCCTCCCGCACCGCAGTTCCGGCAGGGCAATACGATTTCCCTCGAACGCAAAGAAAACAGGTTTTATCTGTCTACATAGACGCCAAGAAAGGAGCACCTCATGACCAACACCCCAACCGTACCCATCCACCTGAAAATGGCACTGACCACCAAGGAGGCGGCGGAATACAGCAACATCGGCATCAACAAGATCGACAGCATGCTGAAAGCCCCCAACTGCCCCTTCGTCCTGTTCGTCGGGACGAAAAAGCTGGTGAAGCGCCGGGAATTTGAAGAATACATCAGCGCCCGCCTCGTCATCTGACGCAGACCCGAAGGCCGGTAAATTTGTAAAAATGGGTTGAGGGACGGGAGCCTATCTGCTATAATTATGTTGTTGCAGTGGGCTCTTTTCCCTTAGACCGGAAAGGAGCTCAAGTGTATGGGCAAAAGCCTGAAAGGAAGAGAATGCGGCAAGGGTATCTGCCAAAGAAAGGACGGGTTTTACAGCGCACGTTTTGTCGATCGGACAGGAAAACGACATACAAAATACTTCAAAACGCTTCCCGAAGCCAAGAACTGGATGGAGGACGCCCGCTATGCCGACAAGCATGACGGCCTCTTCATCGCCACCAGCACCACGGTGGACGCATGGTTCAACTTCTGGATCGAGAACATTGTGGGCGATCTGGCCCCCAACACTCTGCGGAACTACCGCGACCGCTACACGCGGAACATCAAGCCGGTGATCGGGCACATGTGCCTTTCGGACGTGAAGCCCATGCACTGCAAGCGGGTTCTGCTGCTGATGGACGCGGACTATTCCGGCTCCAGCATCAAGCAGACCTACATCACCATGGGCACCCTATTCAAGTCGGCGAAGATGAACGACCTCATCACCAAGCACCCCATGGACGGCGTGCGCTGCACCAAGCCCTGCCGGGCAGCGGATGACATCCATTTCCTGACGCGGGACGAGCAGCGGCGCTTTCTGGATGCGGCGCGGGGCACGAAGAATTACCACCAGTACGCGTTCCTGCTGGAAACGGGGCTGCGCACCGGCGAGATGATCGGCCTGACGTGGGATGCGGTGGATCTGGAGAAGCGGACGCTGACGGTGAACAAAACGCTGGAGTACCGCTACGACCTGCACACATGGCGGGCGGGCCCGCCGAAAACGCCGGACAGCTACCGCACCATTCCCCTGACCCACCGGGCGGTGGAGATTCTGGAGGAATGCCTGGCCGAGCGCGAGGGGAAGAAGCTCTCCCCCGCTCTCTCACAGAAGCTCACCTATCTGGACCGGCGCAGGGGCACGTCGGCCTACATGTATCTGCGTGATCTTGTCTTTATCAACTGGCGTACCGGGGAACCGGCGAAGAACAGTTCCTATGATACCCACTTATACCGGCTCTGTGATCAGGCGGGCATCGAGCACTTCTGCATGCACGCCCTGCGCCACACCTACGCCACACGAGCCATCGAGAGCGGCATGCAGCCGAAAATTTTGCAGAAGCTGCTGGGCCACGCCAGCATCCAGACGACCATGGACCGCTATGTCCACGTCACAACCGAGTCGCTGGGCGAGGCTTTGCGGCAATTTGAAGCCAACCGTGTTGCGGAATCCGAGCCTTTTGAAAAAATGGTACAGTGTCAAAAGGTCCGGGCCCGCAAACCGTTGCAAATACAGGATTTTTTAAAGCGAGGTATGTATATATGAAATTAGGTATCGGAGGACCGCTACCTGATTTTA
>ULTR01023405.1_pt1 | contig 28706 bp, 22 predicted proteins | sample 1957781 | NCBI WGS metagenome assembly ULTR01 (sample SAMEA4835739, study PRJEB28245) | human gut metagenome | biome: gut microbiome; material: fecal sample | place: Denmark | collected 2008 | reverse complement strand
ATATAATGTGCGGCATATAGTCGATTATCTCGAATACGCCCTGTACCCCGACAAGCAGTGACAGCACAAACAATAACAATGCGTGCGCCAGCAGAAACGTTTCGCTTTTTTCGGTTTGCGTTTTATTGCTCAGCATGAATTACCTCCGTTTCTGCGGACTCAATATCAACAAGACATTTTTTCCGCCATTTGCCGCCCTTATATCTGATAAGACACATTACAGCTGTCAGCACCCAGGTAAGACATGTCGTTGTCCATACCGCCCACATTCCCACTCCGGGTATATTAACAAGTATTGCCGCAAAGCCTATTCTGCCGACTACCTCGGCAAGTCCGTTCAGAAATGCAAATCCTACATCGCCCGCACCGTTTAAAAGTCCTCTTGTCGTGTGGATGAAGCCCAGCGGAACATAGAAGCAGGCAGACAGCAAAAGCGCCTTTGCGCCTATATCTATAACCTGTTCTTCGGCAACGAAGAAGCCGACTATATATCTGCTTGTAAAAGCGAACACACCGAGCATCAGCAAACCGAAAGCGGTCGATATAAGCATTGAACGGTGATAGCCTTTCACCACCCTGTCCGGCTTTGCCGCTCCGACATTCTGACCTGCAAAGGTCGAAAGCGCCGTGCCGAGCGAATTGAAGGGCTGTTGTATAAGCTGTTCTACACGCATTGTCGCAGTGTATGCGGCAACTACTATATCTCCGAATGAGTTTGCGGTCTTCTGAAGCGAAATCATTGACACGGAAACAAGCGCATTCTGCAAAGCTATGGGAGTACCAGTTTTCATACAACGTACAAACTGCTCCCTGCGAAGCCTGAGATGTTCTCTTTTCAGCCGGAAATATTCGTTCTTCTTTACCGCAAACAAAATACTTCCGACAGCGGAAACTCCCTGTGCGATAACTGTAGCGAGCGCCGCACCGACTACCCCCATACCGAATACCATTACAAAAAGCAGGTCAAGCCCGACATTCAGTATACTTGCGACAATAAGAAAATACAGCGGAGTTTTTGAATCCCCGAGCGCACGAAGCACCGAGTTTATCCAGTTGTAGCCTGCTACCGCAATCGTTCCTGCACAGGCAGTACGCATATAGTCCGTAGCGTTTGCAAGTATGTTCTGCGGAGTGTCGAGCATCTGCAAAAGAAGATGCGCAAAGGCTACCGAAATAATCGTCAGCCCCAGCCCGACAAAGCCGAGCACATAAGCCGAGTTTGCGATAAAACGCTTTACATCGTCGTGCCGTCCCGCTCCGAAGCTCTGCGCTATCAGTATTCCCGCACCTGCCGAAAGGCCGTTACACAGCGTGTAAAACAGGAACGTTATCGAGCCTGTCGCACCGACCGCCGCCAGTGCCTCGTGACCGAGATAACGTCCGACTATTACCGAATCGACTATATTATAAAACTGCTGGAACAGATTTCCCGCAAGCAAGGGCAGAGTGAACATAAGTATGTGCTTAAGCTCACTTCCCTGCGTCATATTTCTTACATATTTGTTCATATATTCTACCGTACAACATTGTTTTATTTTGTTCGGGCAAAGCCCATAGATATAGAAATTATAACCCTTTTTTACGGTACTGTCAATAACGCATCGTGCTTAATATATTGTAACTGTGTACAAATAAGGACGGGGAATACTGTCGGAATGACGAAAAATGTAACGTCGGGAATTGTCGCACCGCCGTGAATATTGACAAACGGTGCGGAATATGACATAATTATCTTGGATAAGTATCCGGTAAACAAAACAGCCGAGATAATCCGAAAGGAAAAGCAAATGAAATTAAGAAAACGGATAATCGCCGGTTTTCTGTCGGCACTGTTCATATTATGTTCCGTGTCGCTTCCGGTTGCGGCGGCGGCTGACCCGTACACATGGGACGGCATCTCCGTGCTTGCGGCGGACAGAACCTATTACATAAAAAGCAATATAACACTCGGCAAAAGCCTTACTGTACCGGCAGGTACTGTGATGGTACTGCTCAGAGGAACATCCGTTACCGTGCCATACGGTATTACCCTTGATATAAAGGGCAGACTTGTTGCGGATAACGGCGCATCGCTTATAATAAACGGTACGCTCAATACCTACGGCAGTTCTGCTCTGGATATTGACGGTACGATGTCTGCGAGCGGAAGATCTGCGGTTTCGCTGTCGGGCGTTACACTGCTTTCCGATACGGCACAGACGGCATTCGCAGGAACTCTTGATGTGAATTCGGACTTTACCTCTTACGGCGAGATAGGTGTGACAGGCACTGTACGCTTCAATGCAAAAAGCTATATCGGCGGAAAGCTGGAGATAAGAAACAATGCGCAGGTCATAAACACAGGCGCTATGACGCTCGGAAACGATTGTTCATATACGCTGAAGGGTATGTTCACAAACAGCGAAAACGGCAGCGTCACCGACAACCGCAGAGCCTATGACAACTCGGCAATGTCTGTCGAAACTATATCGCTGCATACAACAGACGCACTGACGGGAATTGACGTTTCGTGGGCGCAGGGCGACACGATAGACTGGGCAAAGGTTAAAAGTTCGGGCATCGACTTTGCTATGATACGTTCAAGCCGTGGCAGAATAAGCGACGATTACCCTATGACAAGCGATACATATTTCCACGAAAACACGAAAGGCGCTATGCAAAACGGCATTCCTGCCGGAGTGTATCACTACTGCTATGCCGAAACGGTCGAAGAAGCGAGAGATGAGGCTAAATTCGTACTCAGCCTTATTTCCGGCTATGAGATAAGCTACCCCGTAGTATTTGATATCGAGGATCAGTGGTATGTAAAGAACGGCTATTCAAAGCAGACCCTCACCGCAATGGCAGAAGCGTTCTGCGAGGAGATAGCAAACGCAGGCTATCTGCCTGTCGTATATTCCTACGCTTCGTTTTTCAACAGCTACCTTGATATGACGGCGCTTTCAAAGTATCCCGTGTGGGTGGCTCACGTTGACACCGACAAGCCTGCATACAGCGGAACATATTTTATGTGGCAGTATTCGTGGGAGGGCAGTATCAGCGGAATCGACGGCGATGTTGATATGGATCACTGCTATGTTGACTTTGATGCGTATACAAGGAAGTTCGGGCTGAATGGGAGAAAGTAAGTTCGGATAACAGATATAAAAGTATCGGCGGCCCGGTAACACTCCCGAGCCGCCGCTCTATATTGCTTTATATAACCGCTTAATCTGCGTTTTTGTTTGTCATTGCCGATTCAGGTTCAACCGGCAAAGCAACATTCTTCTGCCAATATCCGTACTTCTTCCTCTTTATGATAAGGAACATCAGCGACAGCAGGAAAGCAAAAAATTCCGCTACGACATTCGCCATCCATATACCGTCAACATCGAAAATAAGGGGCAGTATAAGGATGCTTGAAACCTGGAATATAAGTGTTCTCATAAACGACACAGCCGCAGAGATAGCGCCGTTTCCGAGTGCGGTGAAGAACGATGACGTGAATATATTGAAGCCTGCAAGTAAAAAGCACAGCGAGAATATCCTGAAAGCGTGACGTGTCTGCTCGTAAAGCTCTGCGTCATAGCCGACAAATATCTTTGCGAGAGGGCTTGCAAGCACCGCCGACAATGCGACAAGCGTAACTCCCGCTATCGCCGCAAAGCAAAGGCTCTTTTTGAGCATATTGTTCAGCTCATAACGGTTCTGCGCTCCGTAGTTGAAGCCTATCACGGGTGCGCATCCGATAGAATAGCCGACAAATATCGCTATGAAAATGAACTGCACATACATCATTACGCCAAAGGTCGAAACGCCGTTTTCACCTATATATTTCATCAGCTGGAAGTTGTAGATTATACTTACGACCGATGAGGAAATGCTCGACATAAGCTCAGATGAACCGTTCGCACAGGCACGAAGAAGCGGTCTTATCTCAAGCCTTGTCTTAGTAAGACGCAGTATGCTTGAGTTCGGACGGAGAAAGTAGATAAGAGGGAATATTCCGCCGACACATTCGCTGATGCCCGTAGCAAATGCCGCACCTGCAACACCAAGGCCCATAAGACCAACAAATACAGCGTCAAGTATGATATTCGTACAGCCTGCCATAATAGTTGAAATAAGTCCGAGCTTAGGCTTCTCGGCGGCGATGAAAAAGCTCTGGAATACGTTCTGGAGCATAAAAGCCGTTGTAAAGGAGATTACTATTCTGCCGTAAAGCACACAGTCGCCCAGCATTTCGGGAGTTGCGCCGAAGAACACCGCAACGTTTTCGGTAAAGATAAGGCCGAATGTTGTGAGTACCGCACCGAGTATCACCGTCAGCATTATCATCATTGTGAAATAGCGTTTTGCCGTCTTTTCGTCACCCTCGCCGAGCTTCTGAGAAACAAGCGCCGTTCCGCCCGTGCCGACCATAAAGCCCACACCGCCGAGTATCATTACAAACGGCATTATAAGATTGATAGATGCGAAAGAGGTCTTGCCTGCAAAATTCGATACGAAAAAGCCGTCAACAACGCCGTATATAGATATAAACACCATCATAGCCACCGACGGCAGCACAAACCTGAAAAGCCGTCCTGCTGTAAAGTGATCCGAAAGTTTTATCTTGCTCATTTTCCCTTTGTTCTCCTTTTGTATCTTTATATTTTTGCCGTCTGATTTTTAAGAAGTACGCAGTACAGCTTCATAAGCGCAGTCATATTCTCGCTTTCATCATCTGTCATATTGCCGAGTGCGGCGCATTCCGCCTCTATCACCTTATCTACCGTCTGTTCGCACAGCTTTGTTCCGCTTTTTGTAAGGCTGATATTCTTTGTGTGCGCACCTGCCGGAGTAAGCGTTATATACCCTTCGCTTTCGAGCTTTTTCAGTGCGGAGTTCACCGTCTGCTTAGGCTGATACAGCACGGTGCAGACATCGCTCTGCGTTATGTTGCCCGGCTCCATACGCAGTGTGTACAGCGTCCAGAAAGCCGCTTCCGAAAACCCGTAGCGCTTTGCTATATTTCTGTAGCAATCATCTATTGATTTCAGTACATTATTATATTCATACAGTTTTTTTCTGTTGTTTTTGTTATCCAAGCTGATTCTCCTTGTCGGCAAATGTTTAAGTCCGAAATCGGACTGAGAGATATTATAATCCGATTTCGGACTATTGTCAAGAGCTTTTTGGCAAAAAATAAAAACTGTGCCTGAAACAGACACAGTTTAGACTATTGTGCTTTTCGAGGGATAGTGCGGTTTTGGAGGGATTGATACAGGCGAGGGTTGGCGTGACAATCCCTCCGGTAGTCGCCCGAATTTTTTTCGGGCGACAGCACCTCACCTTTGACAAGGGAGGCAAGTGTGATAGTGCTTTGGCGCAAACGGTCGTATTTCAAAACTATGCGTATGCAGGGACGCTTAACGCTACACGTCCGCAGATTAGTACATATATCTCAGGTTAGTGGCGTTTTTTTGAAGAGTCAATGTTAATGCAGTTGTACAGATATACTCACGAAATTATTAATAACTTGTCGATACAAAAATTGTTTTAAGCAGTGGCGGTGATATATTTCACTGTGTGGTTTTAATAATCGGTTTATCGCCTTACACCTTTGTGAACAACCCGTAATAACCGTTTATACGGGATGCAAACTGAATTTTTTCACCGTTTTCGATAAAGCCGATTCTGCCGCCCATATCATTTTCAGGGTCACGCTCAATGCCTTTATCTTTCAGATAATCTGCCAGCTTTTCAACAGAATCCGCAGGCGGACACATTATAATTTTTCCGCCGTCTATCTCTGTCGCATTCTCCGAGCCGCTTATAATTCCGAAAAATGCAGGGAACGAAGAAAAACAGTTGAAGGTGTTGAATTTTGCCGCAGAAAAGACAGATGATAACAGCAAAACGGCTGATACTGCCACGGGTATTGCGATGATAATGATACGTTTTCCGATCTTGGTCATAAAGTGGACTCCTTTCAATTTGCAGGCATTGCTAAAGCATTGCATATGCTATTACCTTTATAATAGCATATTATGTTTTTTTGTCAAGCCCATCTTGTATTATTTTACTGTATTGTGCTAAATTAGCTGTAAATTGTACTATATTCTCCGCTTTACCGAAAGCGGTATAAAAATTATTCACAAAAGTTCATTTTTGTGTCGGTTTGATATTGACTTTAGGCTCGAATTGTGTCAAAATAATTATATTAGTGTAATTCGGCGTTTTTCTGCAAAGGAGCGGTAAAACGCTTTATTGTTGCTAAAAGGAAAGGCGAGAAAAGTAATTGAAATACGATGTAGTAATTGTAGGAGCGGGACCTGCAGGCATCTTCACCGCAATTGAAATGGTCAGAAACGGCTCAGACAAAAAAATACTGATAATCGAAAAGGGCGCTTCGGTAGAGAAAAGAAGCTGTCCTAAGGCAAAAACAAAGCACTGTATGAACTGTAAGCCCTACTGCCATATCACAACGGGCTTTTCGGGCGCAGGCGCATTCTCGGACGGCAAGCTGTCGCTGTCGTGCGAGGTCGGCGGAACGCTCCCCGAGCTTATCGGTGAGGAGCTTGCACAGGAAACCATCGACTACACAGACAAGATATATCTTGAATTCGGTGCGGATAAGCACGTTGAGGGCGTAAGCGACCCCGACAAGATAAGAGATATAAGAAAGAAAGCCATAAACGCAAACCTGAAGCTGGTTGACTGCCCTATCCGCCACTTAGGAACGGAAATGGCGCACGAGCTTTATTTCAAGATAGAAAAATATCTTATCGAAAGCGGAGTTGAGGTGCTGTTCGGCAAGAACTGCGAGGATATTATAATAGAAGACGGCGTATGTAAGGGCGTTATCATTTCAAATGCCCGTGACGGCGGCGAACAGGAAACCATATACGGCGACGAGATAGTAGTTGCAACAGGCCGTAAGGGCGCAGACTGGCTCGAAAAGACCTGCGAGGCGCATAATGTAGAGCATACACCGGGTACTGTTGACATCGGCGTAAGAGTGGAAGTCAGAAACGAGGTAATGGAGGAGATAAACGCCGTCCTTTACGAGTCAAAGCTCATCGGCTATCCTCTGCCGTTTAAGAACAAGGTGCGTACATTCTGCCAGAACCCCGGCGGATTTGTGAGCCAGGAAAACTACGACAACGATTTAGCCGTTGTAAACGGTCACTCATATAAAGAGCTTAAGAGCAACAACACAAACCTTGCTATACTTTGCTCGCACAATTTCAGCGTACCGTTCAACCAGCCTATCGAATATGCGAAGAAGGTCGGCGAGCTTACCAATATGCTCGGTAACGGTCACATTCTTGTACAGCGTTACGGCGATATTCTTGACGGAAAGCGTACATGGCCGAAGGAACTTAATTTCTCCAACGTAAGACCCACCCTGCCCGATGCGGTTGCAGGCGACATCACGGCGGCTATGCCTTACCGTACAATGACTAACATTATCAATTTCATAAAGGCTGTGGATATGGTCGTTCCCGGTTTTGCAAGCCGTGAAACGCTTTTATATTCACCCGAACTTAAATTCTACAGCAACCGTATAAAGATGGACGAGCATTTCAACACGAACGTAAAGGGACTGCATTGCTTAGGCGACTCAAGCGGCTGGACAAGAGGACTTATGATGGCGTCTGTAATGGGCGTGCTTATGGGACGTGAATTACTGAAATAAACGGAGGAAATGTAAAATGCAGTTACTGGAAGAACGCATAAACAAGGACGGTATAGTAAAAGAGGGAAACGTACTCAAGGTTGACAGCTTTCTCAATCATCAGATGGATATTGAGCTTTACAACGAGATCGGCAAGGAGTTCCGCAGACTGTTCCCCGACAAGAGCATAAACAAGATACTGACTATAGAAGCGTCGGGCATCGGCATTGCGTGCGTTACGGCGCAGTATTTCGGATGTCCTGTCGTATTTGCGAAGAAGGCGCAGAGCGTAAACATAGACGGCGAGGTATATTCCACATCTATCGAGAGCTTTACGCACAAGCGTACATATAACGTAATAGTCAGCAAGAAGTTCCTGTCGCCCGATGACAACGTGCTTATAATCGACGACTTCCTTGCAAACGGCTGTGCTTTACTCGGCCTTATCGACATAGTAAAGGGTGCGGGCGCAAGTATAGCAGGCGCAGGTATCGTTATAGAAAAGGGCTTCCAGAAGGGCGGAGACCTTGTCCGCTCGAAAGGCATCAGAGTAGAATCGCTCGCAATAGTTGACTCGATGAGCGTTGACGGCGGCTGTATTTTCAGACACTGAGCCTATTAAGGCAACACCGCACAATTAACGGCTGTCGCCTTTGCCGTACGCTAAGCTTGCATATTTTCCGCCATCTTGCACAAATTTCGCTTGACAGGCGCCAGCCTGCCTGCACTCAATTTATACAATCTGACGAAAAATCTGACTAAGCAATCGCACGACAATAATTATGCGGTATTGACTTGTAAATAACCGTATTTAGCGGCAAAATGCCGTTAATATATCTTTTACTGTTTTAATAGGGAGGAAAAACATGAAAAAGAAACTTATCGCCATTTTACTGGCGGCAACCTGCGCACTTACAGCAGGACTCACAGGCTGCTCCGGCAATGCCGCAACAAGCGGTACGGATGAAAGCAAGACTTCCGACGCACAGAGCACAGGCGACAGCACAGCCAAGAGCAATGTTGTAGCAGGCTTTGTTTACATCGGCAAGATCAACGACGGCGGTTACACACAGGCTCACGATGCAGGCAGACTTGCAGTTGAGGCTATGGGCGTAAAGACCTTCTACGTTGAGGACGTACCCGAAACCGTTGCCGACACTAAGGAAGCTATCCAGACGCTTATTGATGAAGGCTGCAACCTTATCTACACAAACTCATTCGGCTTTATGGAAGGTACAGACCAGATGGCAAAGGAGCACCTCGATATAAAGTTTGCTCACTGCTCAGGTTATATGACAGAAGATAATATGTCAACCTACTTCGGTAAGGTATATCAGGCTCGTTACCTTGCAGGTATCGTTGCAGGTATGAAGACACAGAAGAACTACATCGGTTATGTTGCCGCTAAGGGTATCCCCGAGGTTATCCGTGGTATCAACGCATTCACACTCGGTGTACAGTCTGTAAACCCCGATGCTAAGGTAGAAGTAGTATTCACAGATACATGGTATGACCCCACCGTTGAAAAGCAGGCAGCACTTGAGCTTCTCAACAAGGGTGTTGACATAATCGCTCAGCACCAGGATACAACAGCTCCTCAGGTTGCCGCTAAAGAAAAGGGCGCATACTGCATAGGCTACAACTTCCCCACATCAGACGCTGCTCCCGAGGCTTACCTCACAGCCGCTTGCTTCGACTGGAAGACATTCTACACAGACGATGTAAAGAAGGCTATGGACGGTACATGGAAAAGCCGTAAATACTGGGAAGGTCTTGCCGCTAACATGACATACCTTGACAAGCTGACAGACCTCTGCGCAGAAGGCACACAGGAAAAGGTAGATGCAGCTAAGAAGGCTATCATTGACGGCACACTCGAACCCTTCACAGGCCCTCTCTACGATCAGGAAGGCAACAAGAAGGTTGAAGACGGCGTTAAGATGACAGACGACGAGATCTGGAACATGAACTGGTTTGTAAAGGGTGTAACAGGTACTATCCCCGCATAATCTACAGGTCACAGAATCTTAAGACTATTAAAGACAATACGAGCAGTCCTTTGCGACTGCCCGATTTGTCTTTTTAAAGCACCGGAATATCTGCGATGTTTTAAAAAGACAAATCGCTATTTTCAAGGAGGTTATATGGCAGACCCTTATATAAAACTTGAACACATAACCAAATCGTTTGACTCGGTATACGCAAACAAGGATATTTCCGTTGACGTATACAAGGGCGAGATACTTGCCCTGCTCGGCGAAAACGGTTCGGGCAAGAGTACCCTTGTAAATATGCTCAGCGGCATATATACGCCCGACAGCGGTACTATCTCGATTGACGGTAAAAAGATGCACTTCGGCTCACCCGGTGACGCTATAAAGGCAGGCATCGGTATGGTACATCAGCACTTCAAGTTAGTCGATGTAATGACCGCCGCAGAAAACGTGGTAATGGGTCATATAAAGCATTTTGTCACATCGAAAAAGCGCATGGCTCACCATGTGAACAAGCTGAACGAGAAATACGGTCTTAACGTTACCCCCGACAAGAAGATATACAATATGTCTGTCAGCGAAAAGCAGGCTGTAGAGATAATGAAGGTGTTCTACCGAGGAGCAAACGTTCTTATCCTTGACGAGCCTACAGCGGTGCTTACTCCGCAGGAGATAACCGCACTGTTTGCTATTCTCAGAAAGATGAAGGAGCAGGGCTGTACGATAATCATTATCACTCATAAGATGGCGGAGGTTATGGATATTTCCGACCGTGTTACCGTTTTGCGTAAAGGCGAATGTATCGGTACGGTAAAGACGAGCGAAACCACCCCTCAACAGCTTACCGAGATGATGGTCGGCAAGGCGGTAACGCTTGAAATAGAGCGTCCGCAGTGCTGTGACTATAACGCAAAGCCGATGCTTTCCGTGAAAAATCTCACGAAGAAAAACACAGACGGCGTAAACGTGCTTGATAACGTGAACTTTGACGTATACGGCGGTGAGATACTCGGTGTCGCAGGTATAGCAGGAAGCGGTCAGAAGGAGCTTTGCGAGATAATCGCAGGTCTTGACAAAATGACCGACGGCGATATTGAGTTTGACGGCGACAGCATAAAGGGACTTGATCCCAGAGCGATAATCCGCAAGGGCATCAGTATGAGCTTTGTTCCCGAGGACAGACTCGGTATGGGTCTTGTGGCAGGAATGAGCATAACGAACAACGTTATCCTAAAGTCCTATAATCATAATCCCGGTCCGTTCATAGACAGCAAGTTTGCAAAGAAGCTCGCAGAGCAGATAGTACATGATTTTGATATTTACACCCCGTCGGTAAACTACACGGTAAAGAAGCTGTCCGGCGGTAATATACAGAAGGTGCTTCTCGGCAGAGAAATATGGCTCTCGCCCAAGGTGCTTATAACCGCTTATCCCGTAAGAGGTCTTGATATAGGTGCGTCATACAATATATATCATATGCTGAACGAGCAGAAGAAAAAAGGCGTTGCCGTGCTGTTCATAGGCGAGGACCTTGACGTGCTGAAAAGCATTTCCGACAGACTTATGGTAATACACGACGGTGAGATAATCGACATAGTAGACCCCACGACCGTCACTAAGGAAGACATAGGTCTTATGATGGTGGGCGACCATATCAACAAGGGAGAGGAGAAGGCCGTATGAGCATGATACAGATTTCAAAGCGGCAGAAAGGCACATCAAAGCTCGTTGACGTTCTTATAAGAATAGGCGCTATCGTGCTGTCGCTGATATTTATCGGCATTGTTCTTGCCATAATGGGTTATGATCCTTTCAAGGTTTTCGGCAAAATAATACAGACCCCGTTCAAGCGTTTCAAGGACGTTATGAACAAAACGATAATGCTTACCACTCTTTCGCTCGGTATAGCGATAGCGTTCAGAATGAAGTTCTGGAATATCGGCGCTGAGGGTCAGTTCTATATGGGCGCATTCGGTGCGGCATCAATGGCTTTTATGTGTCCCGATCTGCCGCCGATACTCCTTTTACCGCTTATGTGCGTTGCAGGCTTTGTCTGCGGCGGCATATGGGCGCTTATCCCTGCGGTTATCAAAGCTAAGTTCGGTGCGAGCGAAACGCTTGTAACGCTGATGATGAACTATATTGCGATAGCCTTTATAAGCTACCTTCAATACGGCCCGTGGAAAGACCCTGCGGCACTCGGTGCGGCAAAGGTGCCTAACTTCTCGGAAAATGCGGTACTGCCCGATGTATTCGGCATTCACGCAGGCTGGATAATAATGCTGGTACTCGTAATTATTATGACGATATTGCTCCGCTACACAAAGCTCGGCTATCAGATAGACGTTATCGGCGAAAGCGAAACCACAGCAAAATATGCCGGTATGAATACGGTTAAAATACTGGTGATTGCAGTTCTTATCTCCGGCGGTCTTTGCGGAATGGCAGGCTTTATGCAGTCGAGCGCCGTTGAGAAGTCGATAACCGATTCGATGTCGGCAGGTCTTGGCTTTACTGCGGTAATCACCGCCTGGCTTGCAAAGCTGAAGCCGCCCGTTATCGTGGTTGCGTCGTTTATGTTCTCGATACTTCTCCAGAGCGGAAGCTCGCTTCAGGTAATGAAAATACCCTCGTCCATTACGGAAATAATGCAGGGTGTCATCATATTCTTCGTTCTTGCGTGTGAGTTCTTTATAAACTATAAAATATCGCTTCGCAAGCATACCGCAGTAAAGGAGGCTGAATAATGGAGATTCTTCATCAGATAGGTCTGTTTTTACAGACCGCCATTCAGACAGGTACTCCGATACTGTTTGCCATTGTCGGCGGTATACTTTGTGAAAAGGTAGGTCATATGAACCTCGGTGTCGAGGGTATGATGCTTATGGGTGCGTCGCTCGGCTTCGCAGTTGCGTGTGCTACGGGAAATCCTCTGCTCGCTATGCTGGCGGCAGGTGCGGCAGGTGCGGCAGGTGCGCTTATATATGCCTTTATAACCGTCACGCTCAGAGGAAACCAGGTCGTTACCGGTCTTGTGCTGACTATATTCGGCACGGGCGTTTCCGGTCTTATAGGCGGCTGGGTATCAAGCGAACAGATACCCCAGTCGGTAAGCTCGGCATTCCGCCCTGTAGAAATACCGCTTTTAAGCAAGATACCCGTTCTCGGCGAGGCTGTTTTCTCGCAGGATATATATGTATGGCTCGGACTTGTCATAGCCGTGCTTGCGTATTTCTACCTCAACAAGACAAAGCTCGGACTTTATGTAAGGGCGATTGGCGAAAATCCCGGTGCGGCCGACGCTTCGGGCATAAATGTTACGCTCCATAAGTATATAAATATTCTGCTCGGAGGTTTCCTTTGCGGACTCGGCGGCGCTTATCTGTCAACCGCATTCCTGACAACCTGGCAGGATAACGTTACGGCAGGCGCAGGCTGGATAGCCGTTGCTCTCATCATATTCAGCACATGGAATCCCCTCAAGGCGATATTTGCCGCCTACCTTTTCGGTATGCTGAGAGGTTTAAACTACAAGATGCAGGGCTGGGAGATACAGATACCCTCGCAGTTTTTAACAATGCTCCCTTACATCGCCACCATTATAGTGCTGATTTTCATAGCAATGAGAAAGAAGAAAGAGAATCAGCCGCCTAAGGCGCTCGGTGAAGCGTACTTCAGGGAAGAAAGATGATATCAAGGACGGGTTTTCCCCGTCCTTGTTTTGCGGTTGAACTTTCAACCGCATTTTTTTATTCTCCGACAGACAAAACACATCTGTCAGTTGTATTACATTCAAAGAGAAAAAACTCAGGGGGAACGATTTATGACGTCAGATTATTCTTCCGAGAGCATAAGAGAGCTTTATGAACGCAATTTCGACACTCTCTACAGGGTGTGCTATATGTATATGAAAAATATACAGGATACAGAAGACGCTGTACATAACGCTTTTCTGAAAGCAATCGAAACAAGAAAACAGTTTGAAAGCGAAAATCACGAAAAAGCATGGCTCATCCGTGTTGCTTCAAATATCTGTAAGAATATGCTCAAGGCGGCGTGCAGAAAAAACGAGCCGCTCAACGACAATATTCCCGACAGCAATATAAGCAATGAAGCAAAAGAGCTTCTCAGCGAGCTTTCCAAACTGCCCGACAAGCTGAAAATACCTGTGTATCTGTTCTATTATGACGGATACTCAAGCGAAGAAATAGGACAGATGTTGCATATTAGCTCTTCTGCGGTCCGCACAAGATTGCAGAAAGCGAGGGAGCGGCTGAGAAATGTCCTCAGTGATGAAAGGAGCGTTGAATAAAATGACAATTAAACAGGCATTCGATGAAGTAAACGCTACAGACGAGCAGAAGAAAAACGGCCTTGACAGGCTGTTGCAAAGCGACAAGAAACGCAGCTTCATACCGCAGATAAAACGTTATGCCGCAGCGGCCGCCGCAGTAGTTGTCGCAGCAGGCACGGCAGGTGTCGGTATACATTTTGCGGTAACAAATAATCAGGGCGGACCTATAAACGTATCAATAGGCGACAACAGTGCCGCCGACAGTGTTATTACACCCTCGGAAAACACAAAGTTACATTCCGAAAAGAGCGGAATGACTTTTGTTGATGATAAGACATTCTGGGCACAGCTCGGAAAAATAACTTATCGCAGGATAGATAATACACCGACCATAGATACTACAGAAATCAATGCGGCTGATGATTTTGACAGTCTTTTCTGCACGGATAAGCAGGTTCAGAGTGAAATGCTTGACCTGTTCGATAATGCAATTGACATCACAAACAAATATATCGTTCTTCCCGACAGCAATGCGGCGGTAGGCATATCCTCGGATATGAGTGTACAGGAAATTGAAAGCTTCAAAAACAACAGTGCCAACTGCTTTGTCGGCACGGGTTATTATGAAAATGAACGTTTTTATTATGCCGACAAAGCGTATTTCGGTTTTGACACCTCAGAGGAATTTATAAACACCGTATCACAGGTATATACGGGAAATTACTCAGATAATTTCACGGAAGATTTTTATGATTACTGCCCCGATTACATTCAGCCGGCGGATAAAAATAACATAAAATCGAATTTCGGTATAAATATCGGCAAAGAGCTTCCGATAACAGAACCCTACTCAGCGCATACACAGTATTGTGCGGCTGTTTATACCGATGAAAGCCATAATTCTTTGATACTGTTATCGCTTACCGCAAAAGAGGGCAATAACGACAGCAAAACGTTTGAGCTTAAATATATACCTATGAAATATGTTGACGGAAAACTTCGTATAGTTGTTGAGATATATAACACGATTTTTATGGACGTAAACGCATACTCCGATAATTTTATGTATAATTGCGGAATGGCAAGCGAAATAGAATCAGATGCGAAAACCGTTGATATAACCTCTGTGGCGGGTGACAGCGACAACTTATCTCAGCCCGAAGAAACCAAAGCAGGAACAACAGTTTCCGCAACTTCCACCGCACCTCAGACTACCGCAACAACAACCACCGCAACCACGACAACCACCGCAACCACAACAACCATCGCAACCACGACAACCACCGCAGCATCAAAAGCACCGACAACATCGGCAACTGTAAAGCCCGCCCCCGCACCGTCGGACACGGCAAAAAATGTTACTCTCAGAATGAAAGGCAGTGCCGCCTATCTCGATAAGGGTATGCTGCTTTATTATAAGGTCGACAAGGCATTCCTTACAAACAACGAAGTTATAAAAATAGAAGAATTCAAAATTTCGGAAGTGCCGTATATCAATACAAACGGCAGTGATTACACCTTCAAGAGCCTTGATTACGGCACATACGTTATAGGCGGTCCTATGATGAAGCCTACCGGTGACAACGGCTTTACGGTATTCACCGTAACCGAAAAGAGCAGTAACAGCGTTATAAATGTAGACCTGACTAACGGCACACTCTCTGCCGGAAAATTTGAGGTCGTAGGCGAAACAAGCGATTTCACCCTGTCTGACCTTGCGGATATGTATTATGAAAGCATGGAAGTCAACGGTAAGAAATATGAGCTTTGCGACACGGATATCACAGACGGATGGTTTACGGGAGCTGTGATAAAGGATTACGGCAAGGGCGAGGACGGTTGCGTCAGAAAAATCTATGCAAACGGAAACGGCAACACCCTGCATTTCAGAATAAATAACAAGGATTATTACAACATATCCGATGTTATTTACCGTGAAGTGTCGTTCAGCAATGGCGATAAAACCATAAAATGCACAAAGCCGTATGTCGGCTACGATGAATTTAAAAAGGTGACCGGCGAATATGCCGAGGATTCCGTAATAACGGTCACTCAGCCTGTGACAAGGGATAATTACGACAAATTCGATTATATTTCAATAGACCCGCATAAAGAAAGCTTCTTTATTACCGACAATAACAACAAGCCGCTGAAAAATAAGACCTTATCCCTTACATATCTCGATGAGCTTGATATTGCCGATATAAAGAGCGGAAAGGCGGCATCAAAAACAAAAAAATACGACAGAATGTTTGATATTATCAGTATGACCGGAAACGGAGCGGTATATACGTCTATGATACAGAAGGAAACCGGCACGACAAATATATATTACGGTTATGTCGGAGCATACGTCTGGAATGATGACACAGATGTAGATCCCAATGACGATAACAACACAATTCTGCTGTACCGGGTATCATCGGATGGCTTCAAGTATATCGGCACTTGCAAATACGGATTGATTAAATAAGATTACTCCGATAAGTGTCATTATCCCCGCAATAAGCTAAAAGCCGTTCGCAGAGCTGAAAAACGGCTCTGTGAACGGCTTTATTCATACCTGCTACGATAATCGTTTTCATAAGCATTCCGGTATTTCTTCGGTGTGCGGTCAATCGGCGTTTTGACAGCCGTAAACCCTCCCGCCGTGTTTTTCACATATAGACAAATAAAAAATTACGTCAAACTACTTGACAACCGCATTTTAATATGATATAATAATCACGCTGTTCTAAAGACAGCAGGTCGGTTTACCGCTAACGAGCATATGCTCACCTGCCGAGGAATGGGAAGAATACTGAATTTTCTGCCCTTTTCTGTCTTACAGAGGAGGGCATTTTTATTAAATGTTTTTCCTTTTTACGAACAGTAAATCACGAAAGGAGAAAACAATATGCCTAGTGAGAAAGTTTTACAGGTAAAGCAGAATTACGTTGCTGAACTCGCTGAAAAGCTCAAGAAGTCCGCTTGCGGTGTGCTCGTTGATTACAGCGGTATCACAGTTGCCGATGACACAGTTCTGAGAAAGGAACTTCGTGAGGCAGGTATCGACTACTTCGTAGTTAAGAACACTCTTTTAAAGCGTGCAGCTGAGATGGCAGGCGTTGAGGGTATTGAGGATGTTCTCGAAGGAACAACAGCTCTCGCACTCGCAGAGGAAGACATCGTAACTGCTCCTAAGATCCTGTACAAGCAGGAAGAAGCAAGCAACGGATCATTCTCAATCAAGAAGGGATTCGTTGACGGTAAGGGCATCAGCAAGGACGAAGTTGTTGCATACGCAAAGCTTCCTACAAAGGAAACACTGCTTGCACAGCTGGTATTTATGCTTCAGTCCCCTATCCAGAAGCTCGCTATCGCAGTAAGCGAAATCGAGAAGAAGCAGTCCGAATCAGCAGAATAATTTCTGTACGGACAAAATCGGCGGCATAAACCTGCCGTAACACAAACAATGAAAACATATTAACGGAGGATAATTAAAATGGCTTCAGAGAAAATTTTAGCTATGATTGAAGAAGTAAAGGGCTTATCAGTATTAGAGCTCAACGAGCTCGTTAAGGCTCTCGAAGAAGAATTCGGTGTATCTGCAGCAGCAGTTTCAGTAGCAGGCCCCGCAGCAGGCGGCGCAGCAGCAGCTGAAGAAAAGACAGAATTTGACGTAGTTCTCGCATCATTCGGTGATGCTAAGATGGCTGTTATCAAGGCAGTTAAGGACGTTTGCGGTCTTGGTCTTAAGGAAGCTAAGGAGCTCGTTGAAGCTGCTCCTAAGGCTATCAAGGAAGGCGCTTCTAAGGCTGAAGCTGAGGAAATCAAGGCTAAGCTCGAAGAGGCTGGCGCTAAGATCGAACTCAAGTAAGTTCTGCGCTGAATACGCTTTTTCAAAGGACGGGTTCTGCCCGTCCTTTTCTATATGCAAAAATATAAAGAAATACCCTTGCAAACTCCAAAACGTTTCGCAAGGGTATTTTACAGATATATAATTAATTCTGCTTTGAATTGAGATATTCCTCGCAGGCTTTTAAAATCGCCTTGTCCTGCTCCCAGTTCAGCTTGTTCATAGCCTCCCCGTAGCTTAACAGCCAGTCGCCTATTACCTCTTCCTGCTGAATCTTCACGGCGGCATCCCTGTCAAACCTTCCTGCAAAGAATACGCTTGTCTTTTCGGTGTTGTCAAGCGTATGGAATGTGTACTCCGCGCGGAAATCTTCATCTAATTCCGCATTAAGTCCGCACTCCTCGAAAACCTCACGCAGAGCGGTCTCACGCTCATTCTCGCCGTACTCGATGTGACCCTTCGGAAAGCCGATATGACCGCTGTTGTTCTTGATAAGAAAATATCTGCGGTCATCGCCGCTTCCTGTGTACATTACCGCACCGCAGGTCTTTTCATATAAGGCGAATATCTCAGAGGTGTGGAACTGCTCCTGAAAATGAACGGCATTTACTATATTGCACTCACAGCAAAGCTCAGAGCCGACAAGCTCAGACGGTACTCCTACCCACTTGTCCTCGTTATCGTCTGTACGCATGACAGTTGCGATGATAACACACTCAGCCTTGTTGGCGGGCTTATCAACACCGAGAATATATACGTCCTGTTCCTCACCGTCACCGCCGAGAAGCCCCTCGACATAGCCGTAGTTTATCGGATATACTATTTCAGGGTGCTTTGGGTGATGCGTGCCTATCGGTCGGTCAACCGTCACAGTAACAGTCTTTCCGATATATGATTTGTCGCCTCTCGGTATCTTTGTCATAGCTTTTCCTTTCAGCGTTACTGCTTTCTTGCAAGTTCGTATTCATCATCGTTTCTGAAATACGGGCAGTTGTAGTTGTCGCCCGTTATAAAACGGCGCATTTCATCCTCGTCAAGATTTACAAGGCAGGTGTAGCAGTCGTACTCATCATCATAAACATAGTTTACACAGCAATCACAGTTGGTCATGCTTTCTTCTTCCACTTCATCGAAATATCAAAAGCTGTCACGCTGTGAGTAAGCGCACCGAGGCTGATAATATCAACGCCCGTCAGCGCAACGTCACGGATATTGTCGAGCGTTACGTTTCCGCTGGCTTCCAGCTTTGCTCTGCCTGCGGTTATCTTTACCGCTTTCTTCATATCCTCACAGCTCATATTATCAAGCATAATAACGTCTGCCTTTACCGCAAGCGCCTCATTCAGTTCGTCAAAGTTACGCACCTCGACCTCGATCTGAAGCATATGTCCCGCTTTTTTACGCAGAGCGGTAACGGCCTGTGTTATACCGCCGTATGCGTCAATGTGATTATCCTTGAGCATTGCCGCATCGGTAAGATTGTAGCGGTGGTTTCTTCCGCCGCCTGCCACTACGGAGTATTTCTGTAAAGGACGTAGGCCGGGGAGTGTTTTTCTCGTATCTGCGATAGAAGCATCAGTACCCTCGACTGCCTTTACGCACTTGTTTGTGTAGCTTGCAATACCGCTCATGTGCTGTAAAAGATTGAGCGCTGTACGCTCCGCCTTCAGCATAGCGCAGGTGTGACCCTTGAACTCTGCGATAACATCGCCCTTCTTTATAGCGTCGCCGTCCTTGAAATGAATATTCATCTCGATAGTGTCGTCAAGCAATGTGAACACACGCATTGCAACATCAATTCCCGCAAGAACGCCGTCAGCCTTTGATACAAAATATGCCTCCGAAATATCGTCCTCGTCAATAAGCAGGTCGGTGGTGCTGTCAATGTAGTTTATATCCTCTGTTATCGCTCTTTTTATCAGATCGTCAACGTAAAATTGTAATAATTTCATTATATAATGCCCTTTTCCTTTCCCTCTGCGACTACTTCGCTGAGGATTATGTAAGCAACTGTCGTCAGTGATTTTGCTTCGATATAGTCGGGAGTTACCTCAAAACCGCCGTTATCGAGCAGATCCTTCAGCTCCGTTACACGCTTTATATCCTTTGCCGCCTCAACATAGTCCGGTACAACAAAATAAGAACGCTGCATTATGTGTCTTATCTCGGTGCGTATTCCCTTAGGGAGCGGCTTGCCGTCGGGCGAGGGATAATCAGCCTCAAGCGTTCCAAGCTCTCTGTGGGTATTGTTCTTGTTTATGTCCTCTGCGATAAGACGGCTGAATACCAGCGCCTCAAGCAGAGAATTGCTTGCAAGGCGGTTGATGCCGTGAACGCCGGTATGCGCACATTCTCCTGCGGCATATAAACCCTTTACATTCGTAGCGCCGTGTCCGTTTACGCCGATACCGCCCATAAGATAGTGTTGGCAGGGGTATATCGGGATAGGCTCTTTGGTCATATCGTAGCCCTTTTCAAGAACCTTGTTATATATCATAGGGAAGCGGTTTTTGATAAATTCGGGATCCTTGTACGAAATATCAAGATAGAATTTGTCACTGCCCGTTTCTTTCTGCTCTTTCATCATATCCTTTGAAACTACGTCACGGGGAGCAAGCTCCTTACGTTCAGGCTCATACTTGTGCATGAAACGTTCCTTGTTGCAGTTGAGCAGATATGCGCCCTCGCCTCGTACCGCCTCGGATACAAGGAAGCACTCACGGTTTTCGTGGTCGGCAAAGGCTGTGGGGTGGAACTGCACATAGCTTAAATGCTGAATATCAGCCCCCATATTATAAGCAAACTGTATGCCGTCGCCCGTTGCTATCGCAGAGTTTGTGGTATAATCGTAAACTCTGCCTATACCGCCTGTTGCAAGTATGGTGTTCTTTGTGGTATAATAACTGTGCTTTCCTTCGTGAAGCACATCAAACAGGAAATCGTCACCTCGCTTGGTAAGACCGAGCAGGTGAGTGTTTTCAAGAATTGTAACATTGGACAGCTTCTTTACACCCTCGATAAGCGAAGTAACTATCTCAAAGCCGGTGCTGTCCTTGTGGTGAGCGATTCTGTGACGGCAGTGACCGCCCTCAAGGGTAAGGTCGATAGAGCCGTCCTGCTTTCTGTCAAAGTCAACTCCGTAATTGAGCAGATTCTTAACGTCCTTCGGACCCTGCTCGACAAGTATGCGTACATTGTCGATATTGTTCTTGTAGCCGCCGGCTATAAGAGTATCCTTGATGTGCAGTTCGTAGTTGTCGTTTGACGTGTCCATTACAGCAGCGACACCGCCCTGTGCGAGAGCCGAGTTGCACAGCGTCAGCTCACGCTTTGAGAGCATAAGTATCTTCATACTGCTGTCAAGGTTGAGTGCGGCATAAAGACCTGAAACGCCTGTGCCGACAATTATTACGTCGTATTCTTTGAACTTCATAAAGATTACCACCTTTTGCGGATTACCGCATAAATTTACTTTATTATTGATTATTTATAAACCGGAAAGGAACATTATGAACGAATCAACCGTAAACAATCCGATCTTAAAGGAAAACGAATCGACCCGTGCCATACTCGCAGGAGTAGATACCGGCGAATATGATGCGGAAATATCTATGGACGAGCTCGAAGAACTGGCTGAAACCGCAGGTGCGGTGACAGTGTGCCGTATTATTCAGAAACGTCCTGCTATCGAAAGTGCGACAATTCTGGGCGAGGGCAAGATTGAAGAACTCAGTGCCGCCGCAAAGGATCTTGACGCACAGCTTATTATATTTGATATGGAACTAAGCTCAAGCCAGATACGCAATATTGAGGATATAACCTCGGTGCGTGTTATCGACCGCACAATGCTTATCCTTGACATATTCGCCGGCAGAGCAGTGACAAACGAGGGAAAGCTTCAGGTTGAACTGGCTCAGCTTAAATACCGTCTGCCGCGCCTTATGGGAATAGGTACGTCATTGTCACGTCTTGGCGGCGGTATAGGAACGAGAGGACCGGGTGAAACCCAGCTTGAAACCGATCGCCGTCACATAAGACGCAGAATAGATAAACTCAGCGATGAGCTTAAAGAGCTTGAAAAACGCCGTGATCTGTCACGTCGCCGCCGTAAGAAAGACAGCGTATGCGTCGGCGCTATCGTAGGATATACGAATGCCGGAAAATCGACATTGCTCAATGCACTTACAGGTGCAGGTGTTCTTGCGGAGGACAAGCTGTTCGCAACGCTGGATCTTACATCAAGGGCAATAGAACTGCCCGACGGAAGAAGTCTTACGCTTGTAGATACCGTAGGGCTTATAAGACGGCTTCCTCACCACCTTGTAGAAGCGTTCAAGTCAACGCTTGAAGAAGCGGCAAGTGCGGATATTATCCTGCACGTCTGCGATGCGTCCGATCCTGAGGCAAGAGAAAAAGCACAAACAACGCTTTCTCTGCTGTCGGAGCTTGGATGCGGCGAAATACCGGTAATAACCGTTCTCAATAAATGCGACAAGCTCGATTATGAACTGCCGCCGGCAGAAAATACCGTAATGATTTCCGCAAAGAACGGCACGGGATTTGACGAACTGCTGAAAGCCATATCTGATAATCTTACCGACAAGGTAAGCCGCATGGAAATGCTGATACCGTATGACAAGTCGGGACTTGCGGCGGCTCTCCACTCACACGGAAAGGTGCTGAGCGAGGAATACCTCGAAAACGGTATCGCCGTAACCGCCCTTGTGGACAAGTTGCATAAGTATGAGTATGAGGAGTTTGTCATCTGACGATATACATTACAGCCCGAAAGGGCTGTTTTGTTTTACCCGGTGTTATTTTTCACCAATGCTCTTGCCTTTTGATGAACGCTCTGTTGGTTTCGCATCCTTTGCAAAAGCGTTATCGTCCCTCGCTCCGCACTATCACCCTTGCCTCCCCTCGAAAAAGGGGAGGTGGCTTGCAGACAAGCCGAAAACTTAAAAATTTCTCTTTGTTGTGCGATATATAAAATCGTTTTTTATATCCAATCTTTTCTGTCTGCAAGACGGTGGGGATTGAAATTGATAGAATCAACACCCTGACAGTCTGTTCCACGCCATAATTTCTGCAATGTGACCGCACTCTAATTAGAATCAGATCTCCACCTCGGTACCTCCGACAGGACGTATCGAAAGAACGTGACAGCTTCCTGCACCGAATACCTTTTCTATATCAACGATAAAGCTCTTTAAAATATCCTGCGGAACGAATGCCTGTATAGTACCGGCAAAACCTCCGCCGTGAACTCTGCACGCACCCTTTCTTGTAAGAGCGTGTTCCGCAACGTTCAGTGCTATGCCTACCGCCTGATGCGTATAGTCCGAAACGGCAAAAATATTCTGTAAGTACTTGTAGCTTGAGTTTCCGCTTTCGTTTATCGAGCTTAGGAAATCATCAAAATGCTGATGCCTCAGCGAATGTACCAGCTTGTCCACACGCTCGTTTTCCTCGAAGAAATGGAGCGCACGCAAAACGGCACGGTCGCCGTACTTCTGCCTTAAGATACCCATATTGAGTATTACATCCGCACGGGAGATCTCACGCAGATATTCTGCGGAGAAGTAGCCTGCTATAGCCTTCATCTCACGGGGGATAGCGGCATATTCGTCTGTAAGGTCGGCATGATCTGCCTTTGTATCGATTATGCACAGTGCGTGTCCGTATGACGAGAAATCAACGGGGATATTCTCAATGATAGGCGCCTGTGTGTTCTTGAAGTCGATAGCAACGAAACCGCCTACCGAGCTTGCCATCTGATCCATAAGTCCGCTGGGCTTGCCGAAATATTCGTTCTCGGCGTACTGTGCTATCTGAGCGATCTTCACTGCACTGATACCGCCTGCGTTGTATATGCCCGAAAGTATATTTCCTATAAGTACCTCAAATGCCGCAGAGCTCGAAAGACCCGATCCCTTCATAACGTTTGATGTTGTGTAAGCCTTGAAACCGCCTATAGTAAGACCGTTGTTCTTGAAACCGGCGGCAACACCTCTTATAAGAGCGGCAGATGAATTTTTTTCATCCTCGTGAACTGAAAGGTCAGATATGTCAACCGAATCTTCGGGGAAGCCCTCGCTCTTTATCGTGATGATGTTGTCGTCTGTCGGTTCTACAACGGCGATAACGTCAAGGTTTACACTTGCCGCAAGCACCTTGCCGTGATTATGGTCGGTGTGGTTGCCTCCGACTTCTGTACGGCCGGGTGCGGAAAAATAACGAAGCTGATCGCTGTCGCCGAAGATGCTCCTGAATTCCTCCGCAGATTTTTCATATCTTTCTCTCTGCGCCGCTACAGCACTTTCCGGATAAATCTCCTCAAGGGTGTGAATTGTCTTTTTTGCCATGATCGTTTCCTTTCATTTTGCTTTATCTGCTTTATCTTTTCTCCCGTAGGGAGTTTAATCCTTTTCCGTATAGAACATTCTGTACTTGGTCGAATTATGATAGCTTACGCTCAGCACAAGCCCTATCGCCACAAACAGACACATTCCCGATGTACCGCCTGCACTGAAAAACGGTAGCGGTATGCCGATAACGGGAGCGATGCCGAGTACCATTCCGATATTTACTGTTGTGTGGAATACTATAAGAGCAAATACGCCTATGCAGATAAGTCTGCCGAGAGTGTCCTTTGCACCGCTTGCGTTTGACAGGATCTTAAGCGACAGAGTCGCTATAAGCACTACTACCAGAAGACAGCCGAGCAGTCCCATAGTCATTCCGATATACGAAAAAATGAAGTCGTTGTGAATTTCGGGAACATAGGTATAATCTCCTCCCGAAAGCCCAAGCCCCGTAAGTCCGCCCGAGCCTAAGGCTATTTTCCCCACACGCTGCTGCATATATATTCCCAGTGCCTCGTCCTCCTGCATCTGTGCATCCCACAGTACCTGAAAACGCTTCTGCTGGTGCGGCTGCATAAGGTAATTCCATAAAACGTAGACAGCCGGAGGAATAGCCACCGCTATCATTACGAGATATTTCCACGAAAGACCTGCCGCAAACATCATACACAGGAAGATGAAAAGGAATACCAAAGCCGAGCCGTCGTCGCCCGTCTGCCTTATAAGCAGTGTAGGTATCGCCCCGTGAACGCACAGCAGGATAAAGTGTATCGGCTCGTTCATTCTGTCCTCGACCTTTGACAGATGAACGGCAAGCGAAAGTATAAAAGCGAGCTTCAGTATCTCAGACGGCTGTATCGTCATTATACCGAGATCGAGCCAGCCTATATCATCTGCGCCTTCACGCTGTATTCCGAGAGGGGTGAACAGCAGTAATGTCAGCCCCATTGCCAGCGGAACGTATATAAACCAGAGCTTCGCCAGATATTTATAGTTGATTGCCGCCAGTACCATCGCTATTATAATTCCTACGATAAAGGCTATGATCTGCGTTTTATACTGGCTTGCGGTAACTGCCGAGCTTATATCGTTTTCATAAAGGGTATACTGGATAAATACGGCAAAGAAAGCAATGCCCATACACATGAACAGCAGCAGCTTATCAAGTTTTCCGAAATAGGTCTTAATTTTGCTTAGAATAAGTTTCATAAAGCTGTGTTCCTTTTAATATAAATGCGGTTTCAGCCGCAGTCGATTTTACAATTACAGATAAGTATATTATACTCGAAAAATGCGCTCTTTTCAAGCGAATTGCAAATAAAAGCGTCCTTTACATCAATTTTGCAAATTAAATACAAAAAGCCGAAGAATTATCAACAATTCTTCGACTTTTTCAACAAGTGACATTAAAATATATCCTGCGGTCTTACGGCACGCAGCAGACGTTGAGAAACACACGCAGACAAGGAAACCGCCCCGACAGGCGTACAAAGGTACGTTGAGGGACGGTTGACGCAGTAAGCAAAAATGCTTTCGCACAGCCGTTTTTTTACGGCTGTGCGAAATTCTTTTTATTTATCGGATTTTTAGTTTGCGCCGGTTTACTTTTCTGCATTTTTGCGGTGCGTGGGTTTATCGACAGTCTGAGGATATGCTCAGCATCCCTTTATTCTTATGCTTTCGGTAAATACTGTCTTTGCTTCCGACAGCGACAGCGGACGTGAGCAGTAGTAGCCCTGTATCCTGTCAATATCGAACTTCTGCACGGTATCAAGCTGTTCCTTGTCCTCAATGCCCTTTACACATACGGTAAGCTCACGGCATTTTGCCAGATGAATGACCGAGCTTACAAGCTCAGTGTCAAATTCGTCCTCGTGATTCATAAACAGCTTTGCCGGAAGATTCACAAGGTTGACGTATGAGTTTTTGAGGACCTTTAACGAAATATTCCCCGTGCCGTATTTATCTATGGCAATATTTACACCGAGAGTACGCAGATCGTGCAGGATATGGGTGCTGTCGCTGTAGAAAATGTTGGCCTTTACAGGAATTTCGAGTATCAGAGAGGACGGAGGGAGTGCGCTTTCTTCAAGAGCGTGACGTACCTGCGTTACGATTTCGGCAGATTGCGGTTCGCCTGCGGTAAGATTTACGCTGACGGTAAAATTCTCAAAGCCTGCGTCCTGTATCTCCTTGCAGAATTCGCACGAACGCTCCATTACCCAGCCGTCTATAACGTGGGATAAGCCGAGATTTTCAGCCATAGGGAACAAAGTTGAGTTAGGAATATTGCCGTACTGCTCATCGTGCCAGCGTACAAAGCTTTCACAGCCTATTATACTGCCGTCAACCGCACTGAAGGACGGCTGAAAACGCAGTGAAAAGCCCCTCATACCATCGTTTATACATTCTCTTATATGCTGTTCAAGGCTTGCCGCAAACATTCTTGTACGCTCAAGCGAGCCTGAATAGAAGGCATAACTGTTCTGCTTGAATTCTCTTGCACGGTACATTGCCGTGCTTGCCGCCTTGCAAAGCTCCTCTGCATCCTCGCCGTTTTCGGGATAGAACGCTATGCCAAGACTGCAATGGATTGAATGCTCATCCTCACCGAATTTCCACGGCTTTGAAAAACGGTGTATCAGCATTTCGACAAGATTTTTAGCTTCATTGTCGGTACAATCCGGAAGATTAAGCATAAAAATCGCATTTGTGAAATAATATACACCAATGTCCTTTACGGGCAGGTCCTTAAGATACTGAGCGATACTGCGCAGCAGCATATCCGAATAGGTGTGACCGTAAACTGCGGACAGAGTGCGTGTGTTGGTGACCTTGAAAGCGATAAGCGAGCCTTTTGTGTTACGCTTCATTATCTTGTCAAGATCCTTGTTCAGCCTTGCACGGTTCGGAATATTGTAGATAGCGTCATAAAAGGCAAGCTGACGCATACGCTTCTGCGACTGCTCCAGCTTATCCTGCGTTTCCTTACGCATCATAAGCGAGGAGATTATCTGTGAAATGTTGCGGAGCTGTTTACGCTCACGCTGTGTCCAGTTATGTTCCTTTTCAATCGTCTGGAACATTATAAGGCTGTCAAAAGTGCCCGAATTTATCAGCTTGAAGATAGCATACGACTTGATACCAAACTTTGCAAGGTCGTTGGTATCCGTATCCGAAAAAGCCGATGATGTAAGGCTCAGATCCTCACGGATCGAGGCGCAGTCAAGTGCGGTATCGCCGTCTATTTCAAGAGGGAGGTGGCGGTACTTGTAATCCTTGCACCAGCACAACTCCTGAGTAAAATCGTCACGGTCGATTATGGTTATCCTGTCAAGGTGAAAATAATCGCCTATAAGCTCTGTGACGGAGTTTAACGCAATATCTGCGCTTTTGCTCTGCATTATGATAGCGTAGATATTATTCAGCAGTATCTGCTCCTCGACATTCTGACCCAGCAGCTTGTTTGCATTCTGCGAATTGTCCATCTCCGAAAGAACTACAACAAATGCGTTCGCCATACGGGAAACTGTCTGTACAAGCGTTTCCCACAGCTGAATGTTGTCATCGAGCAATTCCTGCGTTTTCGCTCCCAGTATCCACGTTCCGCTGACAAGGTGATTTATGCGGATATTCTTTTTCTTCTGATATGCAAAATCATCGGGAGAAAGGGATTTATGCTGTGTTTTCGGCGCACATATCAGCTTTCCTTTTTCGTCAAATATTGCGGAATAAAGCTGTGGCACGGCAAAAGGACGCTGTATGCTTGTAAGGTAGTCGACATCAAGCACATCGGCAAGACCCGGTGCGCCTTTTTTAAGTTCGGACAGCTTTATGTTGTGCTTTTTGCGGAATTCGTTATATACAAGGTCGTCACCCGCTGTTTCAAGGTAGGTCGATACATCGCACATCGTTCCCTCAAAACGCACAGGCCTGCCGTACTCTGCATATACCGCCTTGCACGAAAGGAAAAACCAGTGATATTCATCGTTCACCATAAAACGACAATGCGCCTCAAAACGCTTTTCCTCGTCCTGTGATACATCGGTGAACATTTCGGTTATCGGAGGAATATCATCGGGATTTATCAGTTCTAAAAGAGAAGGGTAGGTTTTCTCGGAATGTTCGCCCGGGTTTACGGTAAAGGGAAAATCCCGTGAAAAGCCGATTATTATATTTATAAATTTCTGACCGTTGGTGTTTAACTGCACCTTATTCGCCTCCTTGGGCTAATATGTATGTAATAGTTCAATGTGGTAAACTGTTAAAGTGGGGCAACGCAATTAAAATAACTGAAATCAAAGGCAGTGAAATATGATCGCTTTACAGATATACACAGTACCGCCATTATGATTTTATTTAATTTTACCATAAAAAAGAACGCAAATCAAGCTATTTTGTAAATTTTCACAACATTTTCGTTTTATTTTTTGATTATATTCGGGAAAAAACGTCAAAAAAGCCCGTAGGCTAAGCCTACGGGCGCAGATTGTTGAAAAAGTCTTGTATTAGATGTGCTTCTGTTATATTATTCAGCTTTGCCTACGATAGCAAGCTACCGATAGTTCTTTTT
>ULTR01027972.1_pt1 | contig 28948 bp, 23 predicted proteins | sample 1957781 | NCBI WGS metagenome assembly ULTR01 (sample SAMEA4835739, study PRJEB28245) | human gut metagenome | biome: gut microbiome; material: fecal sample | place: Denmark | collected 2008 | reverse complement strand
TCCCACTCGATTGTTGCGGGGGGTTTGGAGGTTATGTCGTAGACGATGCGGTTTATGCCCTTGACCTCGTTTACGATACGCACGGAGACCTTATCGAGCACGTCGTAGGGAATGCGTGCCCAGTCGGCAGTCATGAAGTCCGTCGTTGTTACAGAGCGCAGTGCAAGAGTATAGTCATAGGTCCTGCCGTCACCCATTACGCCGACGGAGCGCATATTCGTGAGAACCGCGAAATACTGATTCATCGTGCCCTCGAGGTGCGCCTTTGCGATCTCGTCGCGGAAGATGAAGTCTGCCTCGCGCAGGATATCGAGCTTTTCCTTCGTGATATCGCCGATGACACGGATGGCAAGGCCGGGGCCGGGAAATGGCTGACGCATTACCAGATACTCGGGCAGACCAAGCTCACGGCCGAGCGCACGAACCTCATCCTTGAACAGCAGGCGCAGCGGCTCGATGATCTCCTTGAAGTCAACGAAATCGGGCAGGCCTCCGACATTGTGGTGGCTCTTGATAACGGCTGCAACATTTGTGCCGGACTCGATAACGTCGGGGTAAATAGTGCCCTGAGCGAGATAGTCAACCGAGCCTATTTTTTTACCCTCGTCCTCAAATACGCGTATAAACTCTTCGCCGATGATCTTGCGCTTTGCCTCCGGTTCGGAAACGCCGGCGAGCTTTGACAGGAAGCGATCCTGTGCGTTAACACGGATGAAGTTTATATCCCAGTTTTTGAACGCGGCCTCGACCTCGTCGCCCTCGTCCTTACGCATAAGACCGTGATCGACGAAAATGCAGGTGAGCTGATTGCCGACAGCCTCGGCGAGCAGCGCCGCCGCAACGGAGGAATCAACGCCGCCGGAGAGCGCGAGCAGTACCTTACCGTCGCCGACCTTGGCGCGGATAGATTCAATGGATGCGCGCATATAGTCGCCCATCGTCCAATCGCCCTTTGCGCCGCAGACCTCATACAGGAAATTGTGCAGCATTTTCTGGCCGTATTCGGTGTGGTTTACTTCCGGGTGGAACTGCACGCCGTAAAAGCCGCGAGCTTCGTCGCATATACCGACGGTCGGGCAGGCTGCGCTGTGCGCAACAAGGCGGAAGCTTTCGGGGACCTTGGCCATGTAGTCGCCATGGCTCATCCACGTTACGCTCTCTTCCGGCAGGCCCTTGAACAGGCGGCAGTCGGTGTCGAAAAAGGTGGGGGTCTTGCCGTATTCGCGAGCCGTATCCGACTGCGCGGCGGTGACCTCGCCGCCGAGGTAGTGCGCCATGAGCTGGCAGCCGTAGCATATGCCGAGCACGGGAATGCCAAGCTCGAATGTCTTTGCATCTACCTGAGGCGAGCCGGCAGCGTAAACGCTCTGCGGGCCGCCGGTGAAGATAATGCCGATGGGGTCGTATGCCTTGATTTCGTCTATCGTCATGCTGTGAGGCTTTACCTCGCAGTAGACATTGCATTCACGGACTCTGCGTGCGATAAGCTGGTTATACTGGCCGCCGAAGTCCAGAACAAGTACGCGCTGATTCTGCATTCCTTGCCCTCCCGTTAAAACAACTCAATGCAGCCCTCGCGCTCTGCGCTGACTGAAACGTATTTGATCGGGCAGCCGACTGCCTTTTCGATAAACTTGACATAGTCAAGCGCCGCCTTGGGCAGATCCTCGGGCTTGCGGCAGCCGGAGATATCGCACTTGAAGCCCTCGACATATTCATATATGGGCTTTGCGCGCTCAAGCTCCTCGATGTTTCCGGGGAAGTTTTCGATTCTCTTGCCATCAAGCTCGTAAGCTACGCAGACGGGGATCTTGTCCATATAGCTCATAACGTCGAGCTTTGTCAGGGCGATGCAGGTGCAGCCCTGCATCATTGCGCCGTAGCGCGATGCGACGACGTCAAAGCCGCCGACTCTGCGCGGACGTCCCGTTGCCGCGCCGTACTCGCCGCCTGCCTCGCGCAGTGCGTGAGCCTCGTCGCCGAACAGCTCGCAGGTGAAGGGGCCTTCGCCGACGCAGCTGGAGTAGGCCTTCATGATGCCGATGCTTTCATCGAGCTTGAGCTGAGGAACGCCGGAGCCGATGGGCGCATATGCCGCGAGTGTCGTAGACGCGGAGGTGTAGGGGTAGATACCGAAGTCGATATCGCGCAGTGCGCCGAGCTGAGCCTCGAACATGACGGACTTGCCGGCCTTCACCGCATCGGTGAGGTACACGGTCGTGTCGCACACATAGTCGGCAAAGGGCTTGCCGTACTTTTCGAGCCACGCCATGATCTCGTCAACATCTATCGGCTCGTGGCCGTAGCCGCCGGCGACGGTGAGGTTTTTCCACTCGATGATATCGGCAATGCGGCCGCGCAGGTGATCGAGGTTTTTAAGGTCGCCCATGCGCAGGGCTTTTTTCATGAACTTATCGGAATAGACCGGAGAAATGCCGCGGCGTGTCGAGCCGAACTTCTTGTCGCCGAGCCTGTCCTCTTCCAGGCCGTCAAGGAGCTTGTGATAGGGCATGCAGATGGTCGCGCGGTCGCTGATCTTGAGATTTGCCGGGCTTATTGCAATGCCGCCGGCGCGCAGACGCGCGGTCTCATTGAAAAGGTGCTCAAGGTCGATGACTATGCCGGCGCCGAGGACGTTGACGGTGTCGTCGCGGAGAATGCCGGACGGCAGCAGATTCAGGATGAACTTGCCCTTATCATTTACCACGGTGTGGCCTGCGTTGTTGCCGCCCTGATAGCGGACAACGATGTCGTAATTTTCAGAGAGCAGATCGACCATGCGGCCCTTGCCCTCATCGCCCCAGTTTGTTCCCACGATTGCAGTTAACATTGTTACGCTCCTTTACACATTTACACTTGCCTCGACGCCGAGATATTCTTTGTTTGCGTCGATGACAGGATCAAGATACTCGTTTATAAACTTTTCGGTCTGATGCTCGGCCATGCCGGTGAAGCCGCGCGGATCGCACAGCTCATGCAGCTCATCCTCACTGAGCTTGAACGCAGGGTCTGCCATTATGCGCTCGAGCAGGTCGTTTTTCTCGCCATAGAGCTTGACCTGCTGCGCCGCGGCAACCGAGTGGACGCGGATGCGCTCGTGCAGCTCCTGCCTGTCGCCGCCCTTATTTTTAACGCAGTACATGAGGATATTTTCGCTTGCCATGAACGGCAGCTCCTCATCCAGATGCTTTTTGCACACGGCAGGATATATCTTCATGCCGGACGCGACGTTTATATAAAGGTTGAGGATACCGTCAACGGCGAGGAAAGCCTCGGGGATGCTCAGCCTTCTGTTTGCCGAGTCATCCAGCGTGCGCTCGAGCCACTGGCTCGACGCGGTGAAGGCCGCGTTTTGCAGATCGCTTATAACAAAACGTGAAAGCGACGCTATGCGCTCGCTACGCATGGGATTGCGCTTATAGGCCATTGCCGACGAGCCTATCTGCTTTGACTCAAACGGCTCATCGACCTCTTTAAGGTGCGACAGAAGCCTTACATCGCTCGAGAATTTCGACGCGCTCTGCGCAATGCCGGAGAGCACCTGCAAAACATAAAAATCGACCTTGCGCGAATACGTCTGCCCGCTCACGGGGGCGCAGCGGCTAAAGCCCATCTTTTCGGCTATGAGCTTTTCAAGCTCGGTAACCTTTTTCTCGTCGCCGTCGAAAAGCTCAAGGAAGCTTGCGCCGGTGCCGGTGGTTCCCTTGCAGCCCAAAAGCTCGAGTCTGCCGAGCTGAAAATCAAGCTGCTCAAGGTCGCTTATGAGGTCATACGCCCAGAGCGTTGCGCGCTTGCCGACCGTGGTCGGCTGTGCTGCCTGAAAATGCGTGTACGCAAGCGTCGGAACGCTTTTGTACTTCTCGGCAAAATCGCGCAGCGCCGCAATGGCGTTAACGAGCTTTTTCCGCACAAGGACGAGCGCCTCGCGCATTCGGATGATATCGGTGTTATCGCCGACATAGCAGCTCGTTGCGCCGAGGTGGATTATCGGCTTTGCGTCGGGGCAGCACTCGCCGAAGGTGAGCACATGCGCCATAACGTCGTGGCGCACCTCGTGCTCGTGCCGGGTCGCCGACTCGTAGTCGATATCGTCAACGTGCGCTTTCATCTGCTCTATCTGCGCATCGCTTATATCGAGTCCAAGCTCCTTCTCACTCTCGGCAAGGGCGATCCACAGTCTGCGCCAGGTCGAGAACTTGAAGTCATCGGAGAAAAGGCGCTTCATCTCTTCTCCGGCATATCTCCCACACAGGGGATTTTCATAAAATTCGTGTTTACTCATCTATCTGCTTAAATACGTTTATGCCGCTGCGCTTATGCTCGCTTACGCGGTGGTAGCGGTCGATTATCTTCTTCTCGGTGGGGCTTACCTCGCCGCCGTTTATATAGCTGTCTATCGCATAATAGCTCACGCCCATCTCGTCCTCATCGGTCTGACCGTCGAACAGTCCTGCCGAGGGGGCCTTGTTTATGATGCACGCAGGCGCCGTGAGCCATTTGAGAAATTCGATTATCTCGGTCGCGGTGAGATCGGATATGGGGTTAAAGTCGCACGAGCCGTCGCCCCACTTGGTGAAGTAGCCCATGTAGCGCTCGCTGCGGTTGCCCGTGCCGGCAACGAGGCGGTACTCCGAGGCCGCAACGGCGTACAGCGTTGTCATTCTAAGGCGCGGAGCGATGTTATTTACGGCGGCATTCGTCAGCGTCGTTATGCTCTGAAGCCTGTCTATCTCTGCCTGGCGGACATCGGTAAGGTCAATAACGCGGCTTTCTATACCGAAATGCTCGGCGACCTCCTTTGCATCCTTCATGTCCTGCTCAAAATTGCGCTTTGACGCGCAGGGCATCATTATACCAACGGTGTTCTCGCAGGCAAACTTGCACAGTATGCCGACAAGGGCGGAGTCCTTGCCGCCGGAGTTTCCGAAAACGATGCCGTCAACGCCGCTTTCCTCCACAAGGTTTCTTATATACTGAACTCTGTCGGCAAATTCCTTGCTGTAATCACGCATTGCACTCAGCTCCTCAATAATTATAAATATCGGACAATAAATTTTATAATATCCGCCCGATTCTGTCAATAAGCGCCTGTGACAAAATAGGCCGTCCAAGCACCTCGCATTTAGGCGACTTTTGCCCCTTTCGGGTACTTTAAACGCAGTAAATTTTACCTTCCGGGGCGTTCGACAACAAAAGCCTTGATTTTTCAAGGTTTTTTTGTTAGAATGCAGAATGTAATAATTTTGCCACTCATTTTTAAACTTATTTTCACACATCACGTAAAACAGGAGACATGCATATGAAAAGGTACATATCCTTCCTGCTTGCCGTTCTGATGCTCGTGACGCTTGTGCCGACGGCGGCTTTCGCCGACGCTGCGGAGACAGACATGAAAGCCAGCGACAACCTAAAGCTCCTCATTAAGGGCTGGGAGGGGCTACGGCTTACGGCATACAAGGCGCATCCGAGCGAGGAATACTGGACGATCGGCTACGGTCACTACGCCTCGGACATTTACGAGGGCATGGAGATCACGCTCGAGCAGGCCGATGCATATTTTGAGCAGGATATAGTTGGATTTGAAAGAGGCGTCAACAACACCGCGAAAAAATACGGACTGAGCTTGACGCAAAATCAGTTTGACGCGCTTGTAAGCCTTGCTTACAACTTTGGGCCGAACTGGGTCGATTACAACACAGGCTGGAGACTGGCTCGGTACATACAGCAGGGCTTTAAAGACAGCTACGGCAACCCTATTTCCGATCTTGAGCTTGCGGATTCGTTCGCGGTTTTGTGCTCTGCCGGCGGCGAGATCCTCCCCGGACTTGTCAAGCGCCGCATAAACGAGGCGGAGATCTTCCTTTATAACAATTACAGCACCGAGCTTACGCACTTCGTTGCCGGAGTTTTCAACGCAAACGGCGGCACGGTGAGCGGAAACCGCGTCGTTGCTTACTACAAGGACAAGGCCTACGGCTCGTTCCCCAACGTTTCGCGCGACGGATATAAGCTCGACTACTGGAAGGATTCCGGCACAGGTCAGGCCGTTACGACCTCGACGATCGCAGACAAAACTCGGACTCTCGTCGCCGTTTGGGCAGGCAGCGGCACTCCGGAGCCGACGACCTATAAGCTCACCGTTTCCGGAGGCGAAGGCAGCGGAAGCTACACGGCCGGAGCAAAAATAAAGCTTGTTCCGGGCGCAAACGGCACAAAGATATTCGATCACTGGGAAGTAACCGGCGCAACGGCCTCAAAGGGCAGCGACGGATACTGGTACATAACGATGCCCACATCCGACGTCACGGCGGTCGCTGTGTGGAAGGACGGCTGCCTGTTCGGAGATAATTGTCCCTCGAAAAATTTTGCCGATGTTCCCGTGACCTACTGGGCACATAACGACATTGACAATGTTGTTGCGGCAGGAATGTTCAAGGGGCTGACCGAGACAAACTTCGGCATCACTGTTACAATGGACCGAGCCATGCTCGTGACAGTGCTCTATCGTCTTGACGGAAGCCCCGATGTTTCGGGATACGAAAACCGTTTTTCCGATGTAAGCTCCTCGCAGTATTGCTACAATGCTCTGCTCTGGGGCTCGCACAACAACATCTCCAACGGCTACGCCGACGGCACTTTCGCGCCGAACGAAACTCTCACGCGCGAGCAGCTTGTAACCTTCCTGCACAGATACGCAAACTACAAGGGCTATAACACCGACGTTTATGCCGACATCGGCAGCTATTCCGACGCCAAGCAGGTAAGCCCCTTTGCACGCGAGAGCATGTGCTGGGCGATCGGAGCAGGTATCGTCACCGGCACGAGCAGCACAACGCTAAGCCCGAAGGGCAGCGCGGTCCGTTCGCAGGTCGCTGTCATGTTCAACCGCTTCGCAGGCGGAATGGCTTTCTGAATATAATCATTTTCCAAAAGCAGCCCGAAATGCTGGACATTTCAGGCTGCTTTTGTCGTTTAATCACGTAAGTTTGATACACTTTCGCGATTTCATATAAATACTACAAATATCTGTATTAATTTTTCTTAACGCTCGTTAATTCTGTCAATTGAAAATTTCACTTTCGCGTTTTAAACTAAACCACATAAATCGGTAACCTTGTATTATTATTAGGTGTACTGATTTAGAATACTCAGAAAGAAGGCGTATTATGAAGAGAAGACTTCTTGCTCTGTTGATGAGCCTTGTCATGATCCTCTCCGTTCTGCCCGGCGCAGCCTTTGCCGAGCCGGCAGACAGCAGCGACGTGCTGACTTATGCGGATCTTGCAGACATTGACAGCAGCATCACCATCCCCGACGGCGCTTCCGCAAGCGAAGAGCTGTCTGTTGCAGACGCAGTGCGCGCACTGCTGCTTTGGACGGGCATGAGCGAAAAGCAGCTCGGCACCTTCCCTGCCGACTATCTTGCTCTGGCTCGCAGCATGGGCATGATCAGTGCCGATACCGACACCGACGCGGCCTGCACCCTTGACGCTTACCGTCAGATGAAGGCAGTTGCCAACACCATGTACGACGCACTGCATGCCGATAAGCTCCAGCCGCTTTACATGAACGGTATGGCTCAGCCCATATTCCCGTACACCACCGGTTCTGTCGAGACCGGCTACAGCAATGTCGACAGCGACATCATCCGCTACTGCGTATACGTCGAGACCAACTACGACACCGACAATGACGGCAAGCTCGACCTCGTCAAGGCCGTTGTTCAGGTTCCACGTGCGGCAGTCGAGGGCAACTACAAGGCAGCTACCATCTACGAAGCTCGCCCCTACATCACCGGCTGCAACGATTCCATGAGCCCCGGCGAAAATCTCGGCAGCGAGAGCTATGACATTTCCAAGCTCTACAGCCAGCCGGCAGCACGCACTCCGGCAGGCAGCGCAACCACCGCGCAGGCCGCCGCGAACGCAAACAGCGCAGATTGGTACTACTGGAACCCCTCCGAGGGCATGTACGACTACGAAGATCTCGAATGGTACGACTACTACCTCGTGCGCGGCTTTGCCGTCGTCGAGTGCGGCGGTCTCGGCACCAAGGGTTCGGACGGCTTCGAGACCTGCGGCACCGATCTTGAGATCGATGCGTTCAAGTGCGTCATCGAATGGCTGCACGGCGATCGCGTAGCCTACACCGACAAGACCAGCAACATCACCATCGCGGCAGACTGGTCCAGCGGCAAGGTCGGCATGACCGGTCGCTCCTATGCAGGCACCACTCAGTTCGGTCTGGCCACCACCGGCGTTGCCGGCCTCGAGACCATCGTCCCCGTAGCAGGCATCGCAAGCTGGTATGAGTACACCAACTCTCAGGGCATTTCCACCAGCGCATGGTCGGCAAGCTATTCCGAGATGCTCGCATGGTACTGTAACGGCCGTTACCTCGATCCTGCCGACTACGCTACCATCGCCGAGAAGTACGGCAACTATCTGTATCAGATCCAGCAGGATCAGCTCGCCACCAACGGCGACTACTCCAAGCACTGGGCTACCCGTGACTACACTCTTGACGCAGAGAACATCAAGTGCCCTGCACTCATAGTTCACGGCCTCAACGACGACAACGTCCGCACCAAGGAATTTGACCTGATGTATCAGGCATACCAGAAGGCCGGCGTAAACGTAAAGCTCCTGCTCCACCAGGACGCTCACCTCACTCCCAGCTACCCTGCCGGCAACCTCGAGTTCTACATTGACGGCGAAAGCTACAACAATGTCCTTAACCGTTGGTTCAGCCACTATCTGTGCGGCGTTGAAAACGGCGCAGAAAACATGGCGGCAGTCACCGCTCAGGACAGCCACGACGCTTCCGTATGGCACACCTATGACAGCTGGGACACCGCAAAGAGCGTGACCCTTTCCTCCGGCAAGACCGGCAGCACCACCATAAACAGCGATTACTCCTCCCTCGGCATCAACAGCCGCAACTGGAGAGATAAGCTCACCGAAGGCGATACCGCAGTCAGCGCAATGTACACCATGCCCGTCAAGGCCGACACGGTCATCAAGGGCTCGGTTGCCGTTAACTTCTCTGCAAGCGTTGATAACTACGACGCTCCCAACGCTCCGCGCGGCGGCGTCGATCACGACAACGCAGTTTCTCCCGAGCTTGACATCAGCGCGCTTGATCACGACAACTACGTTGCAAGCGCAGCAGGCAGCGGCGTGACTGTTTCCCTGCCCGACGCAGCCGATCTTATCGACCGCGACGCGCTCATGGTCAGCGCAATGCTCGTTGACATCGCTCCCGAAGGCAAGACCTTCAAGGCATTCAACACCGAGGGCAGCTATGTTCCCAAGGACCTCACCGAAAACGGCGCATGGATGGGCGGCGGCCTGAGCAACTATGATTACGCGCAGCTCAAGGCAAGCGACGTCAGCTACAAGATCATCGCTCGCGGCTGGATGGATCTGTGCAACCCCGGCGCAGGCTACAACTCCGCTTCGGCCGACACCAAGGTTGCTCTGAAGGTCGGCGAAAACCGCGACTACACCATCTACCTCCAGCCCAACCTCTACACCGTTGAGGAAGGCCACACCCTCGCCCTCGTCATCTACACCTACGAGCAGGGCAAGGCAAGATACTCGCAGAACTATCAGATCACTCTCGACAACGGCTCCGTCAACGCGGTCATCCCCGTCGATCAGCTTCCTGCCGTCGATCCCGAGCCCACTCCGGCCGAGAATCCGTTCAAGGATGTCAAATCCGGCAGCCCCTACTACGACGCGATCCTCTGGGCGGTTGAGAACAAGGTCACAAACGGCATAACCGCCGACACCTTCGGCGTCAACGACGGCTGCACCCGCGCGCAGATCGTAACCTTCCTGTACCGCGCTGCCGGTTCTCCCAGCGTCGGTAGTCTGAAGAATCCGTTCACCGACGTTAAGGAAAGCAGCGTTTACCGCGACGCGATCGTCTGGGCGGCTTCCACCGGCATCACCAACGGCACGGCCGCCGAGACCTTCGATCCGAACGCCGTGTGCACTCGCGGCCAGATCGTAACCTTCCTGTTCCGCGCAAGCGGCGACGACAAGGTCACCGGCGGCACCGACTTCACTGACGTAGCGGCAGACTCCTACTGCGCAGACGCAGTTGCATGGGCAGTTGCCAACGGCGTTACCAAGGGCACCACCGCAACGACCTTTGCTCCCAACGCGACCTGCACCCGCGGTCAGGCAGTCACTCTGATCTACCGCGCAAGCAGCGCTTCCGTCTGATACTCCCCCAAAAAGCAATTCGGCCATCCCCATCCGCGGATGGCCTTTTTGTATGCTGTATCAAAAAATGCTCCCCCTGTAGCTTATATGCTGCATAGGGAGCATATAAGCTGACGAAAGCCGAACACATGCGTTCGGCTCTCGTCAGCTTTAATTTAATATCACTCGCCGTCATCCGGCGTAGGGGTCGCTGGAGCAGGTGTCGGCGTGGGGACTGCTTTCTTAACAAAAGTTGCGATGATACTGTGATCTTCCGTGACATTTGACAGCTCGTAGCTCTCGATAGCGCCCATATCCTTACCGTCGACCGATACCGACTGGATCTCATACCCCTCATTGGGTATGAAGTTGATCTTCACGCTCTCCCAGTCTTCAACCGCGAGGCTGCCGCTGGGATCAGTTGTGCCGCCGTTGCCGGCCGTAACGAGAACGGTGTGTGTTCCTCCGGTCTTTGCGGTATCCTTGTCGCCGGCGGGCGCTGCGCTTTCGGCAACGGCCTTGTCGTTGGACTGAACCGAGCCGGGCTTGAAGTCAAAGCAGCCGTCGGCCGCGACGACGACCACCGTCAGCACAGCCAGAACGCAGAGGATGCCGGTTATTATCCACTTTGTTTTCATGCTCATTCCGCTTTTGTTATTGCTTTTTTTACTCATATCTCAGCCTCCGGGAATACTATTGATTCTGCGCCTGTCCGCCCTTATTTTTTGGCTTACCGCGGTGATAATAGCGGCGGTTTGAGCGCTTCTTCTCGCCGTCCGGGCTTTTGGCCTGCTGCTGCGGCTTCGGCTGCTCGGCGGAAACGCTCTGCTCGGCAGGCTTCTTTCCGCCGCCGCGGCGATTTCTCGGCTTTGGCTTTGCGGTGGTCTTCTTCTCTTCCGCAGAAGGTGCCTGTGCAGACTGAGGCGCCGGTTTTGCATCGCTCTGAGGCGTCTTTCCGCCTCTGCGCGAGCGGCGGCTGCGGCTGCGCTTTTTCTGTTCCTGTGTGCTTTCTTTCTCCTTGGCTGCATCGTCATCGGCAAACAGCTGCGGCAGCTTCCAGATATCCTGCTCCTCTTCTTCCTCTTCCGGCTCGGGGATGTACTTGAGCACCGAGGGAGGAGTCTCACCATCCTTGGGGCGGCCTCCGGGCACTGCCGCAACTTCAACAGCCCGATAAGTCTTTACCGTATCGTCGCCCTCGCCGTCGAGCTTTACCTTTACCATCTGGCGCAAAAGATTTACCTGCGTAACAATGCCGTAGCCTGCCGGAGTTTCTACAAACGCGCCCTGCTTGGGCACATTTTTTGTAAGCTCCTCATAGGCCTCCTGCTCATATCTCAGGCAGCACATAAGTCTGCCGCAGCTGCCGGATATTTTTCCGGGGTTGAGAGACATGGACTGCACCTTTGCCATTTTCGTCGAAACCGGCTGAAACTCTTCGATGAACTGGCTGCAGCAGAACGGTCTTCCGCAGATACCGAGTCCACCGAGCATTTTTGCCTCGTCGCGCACGCCGATCTGCCTCAGCTCAATCCTGTTGCGGAAAATGCCTGCAAGATCCTTTACAAGCTCGCGGAAGTCAACTCTGCCGTCGGAGGTGAAAAAGAACATTGTCTTGTTGCCCTCGAAGTTGCACTCAACGTCAACGAGCTTCATATCCAGGCCGTGCTCGGCGATCTTCTGCTGGCATATCTCGAACGCTTCCTTTTCGCGCTGCTTGTTAATCTCGGCAACGCGAAGATCATCGCGCGTCGCGACTCTGACGACCGGGCGCAGCGGCTGCACGACCGCATCGTCCTCGACCTCGTGATTGCCGCGGAAGCAGTCGGCTATCTCAAGACCCTTGCTGGTTTCGACAATGACCTGCTGGCCGGTTTTTACGGTCTTTCCGTTCGGCGAAAAATAATAGCTCTTTCCCCGATTTTTAAATTTAACGCTTATAACTTCAGTCAATTGCTTTCCTCGTTTCCGCTGCCGACCTGACTGCCAGCAACCCCAGAATGTGTTTCACGCCCGTATTGACCGTCTGATACTCCATGCATCGGTCAACGAGCCGTATAATATCCATTATGCGCATTTTATCCTGCTGCGAAGCAAGAAGCGCGGCATAGCGCCGCTTGAGCGCGAGCAGAAACTCGCCGAGCGAGCGAGCATCAAGCGTTTCATGCGCAAAGCACCACGCGGTAAGCCCCGGAGTGTCGCCCTTTCGCTCAAGAGCGATAAATTCATCGGCCATAGCTGCCGCGTTTTCGTCCTCCGCATCCTCCTCGCCGGCGCAGCTTACAAGCACGCAGCGCGAGCGCACGGTGACCAGCAGCCGCTCGGGATTGGATACGCACAGGATGAAATGAACGCCCTTCGGCGGCTCCTCAAGTATCTTCAGCGCAGCGTTCTGCGCCTGCTCGTTCATGGTGTCGGCGTCTTTTATGATATATACCTTTTCGGCGGCCTCGTTCGGCAGAACGTAGGCGTCGGCGCCCATTGCACGCACCTGATCGACCAGTATCTCCTTTTTCTGCTTGCCCTTATCGTCGGTGATGCGCTCGACGACCGCAAGATCGGGGTGTACGCGCGCCTTGACCTTCCTGCAATCACGGCACACACCGCAGGGACGCTCGCCCTCACTCTGGCACAACATCTTTTCGGCAAGGTAAAAGGCCTTGCCCATTCGCGCATTCTCCGACGCCGAGGACACTATATATGCATGCGACAGTTTTTCCATAGTATTCTCCGAAAAAATACCCGAAAAAATATTTAAGCTGACGAGAGTTGAACCCATATCGCCTGTCGGCGTACCCTTCCGGCTATTTTCGCCTTTTTTGTCTTGATGGGCGCCAGCCCACCTGCATCAAAGAAAGCCGAAAATATCTCGAAAAGCACATCCGACAGGTGCTCGCAGTTTTGCCGGAGCAGATTTTTGTTCAGGCAAGGCAAAGCTCGCAGAGAATACTGACGTATTGTCAAGAGCTTTAACGCGGCATGGGCGGAAATCTGCCCGTCAAAACCGATACGTGTTCGACTCTCGTCAGCTTAATCAGTTTATTTTACTCTTTTCCGTGTTTTAAGTCAACAAAAAGTGCGCATTCCGTTATACGGCAGCACTTGCGCGCATATTGACGCAAAAAATCCCGCCCTGCCGGGCGGGATTTTTCGTGGTTTATAATTACTGTCTTGCTTCGATGTACTCAATGATCTTGCCGACGGTGGCCAGCTCTGCTGCATCCTCATCGGGGATTTGCACGCCGAACTCATCCTCAACGGACATGATCAGTTCGACAACGTCAAGCGAATCTGCGCCGAGGTCATCAACGATATTGGTGTCAGCGTTAATGCTGTCGGCGGATACTTCAAACTGCTGTGCAAGGATCTGCTGGATCTTTTCAAGTATCATTTTAGTTCCTCCAATATACGGTTCTTATGCCCACTCGCGGCTCTGCGGCTTATTGCCGTTATTCTGCGGCCGATCATAGGACACGACGACGCGGCGGTTAGGCTCCGTGCCGGTCGAGCTGGTGGTAACACCCTCGTAATCCTGAAGGGCGGCGTGGATAATGTGACGCTCGTAGCTGTTCATCGGCTCAAGCGCCATGCTGCGCTTATACTTTATGACCTTTGCCGCCATCTTCTCGGCAAGGCGCACAAGCGACTCCTCGCGCTTTGCACGGTAGCTCTCCGCGTCAACGCAGATGTGCATGTGCTTGTCGCTTCCGCGATTGATGACGTAGTTGGTCAGGTGCTGAATTGCGTCGAGAGTCTCGCCCCGGCGGCCGATGACAGCTCCCATATTCGCTCCCGAGAGATTAACGGCAATGCTCTTGCCGTCGCGACGGCTGATCTCGATATTTGCCTTAACTCCCATGCGCTCAAGAAGTCCTGCGAGGAAGGCTCTGATATCGGCAAACTCGCCGTCATCGACAGACTTTTCCGCCGCCTTTACGGGAGCTTCGGCCTCAACCGGAGCAGGCTCGGCTTCGACTTCCGGCTCATCCGGAGCTTCATACTCGACACGCACGACTGCGGGTGAAGCGCCTATTCCCAGGAAGCCGGATTTTGCACGCTCAACGACTGTTACTGAAACATCGTCGCGCTCAAGTCCGAGTTCCTTCAGGGCTGCGGCGATGGCTTCATCCTCGGTGCGGCCTGTGGTTTCCAAAGACTTTATCATGTTTCACTATTCTCCTGTGACTGTTCAGGCTCGCCCTCGGTCTGCGCTGCGGTCTCCTCGACCGGCTCATTAACCTCCTCTGCCGCCGCCATTTCGTCGGCATAACGGCTGGGATCGTAAGCTCTGCCTCTTGCGTAGCGGCGCTTGCCGACCTGAGAGGGATTTTCGGGCTTTTCTATGCCAAGCTTTTCGCGGCGCGCCTCGCGCTCCGCTCTTTCGCTTGCGGCGATGCGCTCTGCATCGGCCTGCTTCTGCTGAGCCTGCATTTTCTTTTTGCTGGTGTTGTTATTGCGGGTCGTTGCACCCTCCACCTTGAGCTGCTCGTGCTCCTCATGGCGGCGTGCACGCTCGGCCTCTTTCTCCTTCTGTGCTGCGATGCGCTCTGCATCCTCGATATCGAGCTTGCGCTTGTAGTGCTTTGTGAGCACAAGGTCACGCACGATACCGAAGCAGCTGTTGGCGATCCAGTAAACGCCGAGAGCCGCAGGCATGATGAAGCAGATCCAGATGGACATAATGGGCATCATGAGGTTCATGGTCTTCATGCTCATTTGAGCCTGTCCTGCCTGGGGAGGGTTGGTCGCCTGGCTGATCTTCATCGACGCCCAGGAAAGGAACGCCGCAATGATCGGGATCAGGAACAGGCCGATGGTCGCAAGGATATCGGCGCTTGAAAAATCAAAGTTCCAGATCTTCCAATCGGGGATCGAGCCGAGGTTCATACCGAGAAAGCTGTAGTCAATGTTCAGCAGCTTTCCGTCAAAGCTGCCGAGGGCGCTTGTGACTGCGTCCCAGTTCTTATGGATCGCGTCGGCAACGCCGATCTGGTCATAGGTGCCCTGCTTGGAGGCGACGAAGCCTGCATTCTGGGTAGCCCACTCGGTGAGCTTTTTGATGCTCTCATCGCCCAGGCCCATCATGCTGCCGAGAGGCTGACGGATGACGCTGTAAAGTGCGATGAGTATGGGGAACGGGATCAGCGACCACAGGCAGCCGGAAGTGGGGCTTGCACCCTGCTCCTTGTAGAGCTTCATGACCTCCTGCTGATACTTCTGCTGATTGCCCCTATGCTTTTTCTCCAGCTCCTTAAGCTGAGGCTGGATACGGGTGGTCTTCATCATGCCCTTTTTGCTCTTTGCCATGAACGGCAGCAGTATCAGATTGACCACGAGCGCAAAGAGGATAATGGCAAGGCCGTAGCTGTCGGTCCAGTTATAAAGGATCTCCAGCAGTCTGGCAAACGGCCAGACTATAATATCCCATAGTGACATAAGTTTCTCCTTGTATTCCGATCCTCGTCAGGGAACGGGATCGAAGAAATCGTGTTCGCCGAAGTGAAAAGGATGACACTTCGACAGTCGTTTAAGGGCGAGCCAGCCGCCCTTCAAAGCCCCGTATTTCTCGATAGCTTCAACGGCATACTGTGAGCAGGTCGGAATAAACCTACACCTCGGCGGAAACGCCGGGGAGACGTATTTCTGATATATGCGGATAAGCGCGAGAAGAAGCCTTTTCATTGCTCATCGCCTCTTAAAATATCAAGCTCGGCGCAGGCATGCAAAAAGGCATTTTCCATTTTGGAATACTCCGCCTCTACGCAGCGGCTGCGCGCAACGATGACGATATCGACATTTGTTTTGAGCTTGTCCGAATTAAGCCTGTATATCTCCCTCAATCTGCGGCGGATGCGGTTGCGCACGACTGCCTTGCCCAGTTTGGTGGACACGGTATATCCAACGCGGCGGATCCCCTTATGATTTTTCAGAGCATACACGACCATGTAGGGCGTAACGGCGGTTTTGCCTTTGTTATAAAGCCGTTTAAACTCATAATTCTTTTTCAGAGTTGACCTGAAATCCAATTATTCCACCCTTGCTTTCCGTTTATATCAGCAAACACGTTAAGGGCAGCACGGGTTAGACTTCCGTCAGCTTAGCTGCCCTAAAAAATTTATTTGCTTTTCCTGCTCGGAGCTGCCAAATCAGGCGCTCAGCTTTGCTCTGCCCTTTGCTCTGCGGCGAGCGAGGACCTTGCGGCCGTTTGCGGTAGCCATTCTTTTGCGGAAGCCGTGCTCTTTCTTGCGCTGACGCTTCTTGGGCTGGTAAGTACGCAGCATGTTTTGTGCACTCCTTTCAGAATAATACTCAACATCGGGCGAAGCCCGAAGTAGTTGACAAAGTAATAAACTTCCGATGCTCACAAGCATCGGAAGTTTATTATATACGATACTCTTTTACCGTGTCAAGGTTTTTTTAGGCCTCACGGCCGTTTTTCAGTGCCTTGCTTACCACGATAAGCAAAACGGCAACAACAGCCGCGGATGCCGTTACCGCTATAACGGCAGTCCAGTTTGCCGCTGCAAGACCGGTGATGTCAAATTCGCCGCTTTCGGCACTCTGCAGATGCGAGAACACCTCAACAACGTCATATACCACGGCAGCGGCGGCAACAAGTCCCGCGACTATGCTCATGGCAGGTGCATGTACGCCGGAATTTGCGCGAACCAGCCTACGAAGCTTTTCCTCTCTGAAATCTATGACAGAGCCTATATACGCCGCAGATACAGCCAAAATTATGGCCTCCGGAAGCATGTAGGTCGCATTATATATGAACGAATAGGAAAGTGCCGCCTGCGTAGGGATGGACAATCCTGCCCAAACCGTTGCACCGGAAATCACATGGCAGGCATAGCGGAGGACGGATACAAAAACACAGCCGAGTGTCAGAGCCGCTGCCTGACTTTTGATAGCATTTCTGAAAATGCCCGCAAAGCCGACCACCGTAAACGCAACTATGTAGTCGAGCAATATGACTGCGACAACACTCTGCCAAGTTGTAACATAGGAAAGCGAATTAAGACCCAAAAGCTGCTGGATGACGGCATAAACAAATGCCGAACCGAGTCCCCAGCCCATTCCTCTGCGATAAGCGATTATCGCTATCGGAAGCATCGACGCTATCGTTATCGAGCCGCCGTAGGGAAGCTCTGCAAGCTTTACCATGCTCAGCACGGTGGCAAGCGCTATCATGATAGCGCACTCCACAAGTGGGAGCGTTCTGTTCTTTGTCATTTTTCTATTCCTCCTAAAACATAAAAAACCGCACTGCAAAAGCAATGCGGTCATAGGAAAACGATTGATATAAAAATTTTCGTTTCCTACGCCGGCATTACCCGGATCAGGTTCGAGGGTCTCGGAAATTCGATTCTTTCCGTCTCAGCCGAGAAAACTCAGCACCCCTTTTGCACAAGCAATATTAATATTTTTGCTTCATTTTGTCAAGCTTTGTCGATATAATCCGTGAAGAATTTCTGCTTTGGCAGCCATGAGAGCAGCGGAAGGCCGGCAATGAACATTACAGCGGCTTCGCCGAGAGCTACCTCGCCGGCAAAGACGGCAAATGCGCCGAAGTTTTTGATCGGATTGAGCCCTGCTACGACGACCGTGAGCATCGCGCCGACTATAAGTCCGTTCCAGATAACCGGCATAAGGCAGGCAAGCGCCTTTTTATTGTGCTTTCCGCACCACGATATGCACAGGCATGCTATAAGCGTTGCAAGCGAGCCGAAGATGATATCCGGAAGTCCGGCCGAGCTTGCAATATTGGCTATCGCGCAGCCGAAGAACAGCCCCCATGTGGTGCTCGGCATGAAAAACGGAAGTATGCACAGCACCTCGGATATTCTGCACTGCACAGGGCCGTAGCTTATCGGCGCAAGCACCATCGTAAGCACGGCATACAGCGCGCCGATGACGGCGGCTGTCACTATATTTCTTGTGGTTTTATTCATTGCTACCTCCATTGAGCGAAAATACGCAGCCGCAGTATTCCTGACGGTACAGCCCGTATTTTTCGGACAAGATAATTGATCTGTGGTTTCCCTCACGTTTTTTAAATTCCGAGGGCAGCCATCTGACATCGTACTTTTTTTCGGCCTCGCGGCCGATGGCGTTTATGACGACCGCATCCTTGCGCGAGGACACGGTGAGCGTTGTGCAGAACCAGTCAAAGCCGCGCTCGGCGGCGATGCGCGCGGTCTCTTCGAGGCGTATCTTAAAGCACTCGAGGCATCTTTTGCCCTCCTCAGGCTCGTTCTCAAGTCCTTTTATACGCGAAAAATAGTCCTCACTGCGCCACGGCAGTGTCAAAAGCCCTGCGCAAATCCCGTCCTCGGCAAGGCAGGATATAAGCTGCTTTTGGGTGGCAAGGCGCTTTTCGAACTCTTCCTCCGGCCAGAGATTCGGATTATACCACAAAACCGTTACATCAAAATGCTGCGAAAGCAGCTCGATCACCGAGCTTGAGCACGGCCCGCAGCAGCTGTGCAGCAGTATGCTCGGCTTGGTGTCTCCAAAGCCGGCGACAATCTTATCATATTTTCTGAAAAAGTTTTCTCTGTTCATAACGCTCCTCTTTCAAAAACGTTTTACATTATATATACGCACATTTTACCTGTCAACCGTTATCACTCTTGTTTTCGCCGCATTTTTCATGTATGATTGTATTTGGTTAGGATGCCGATACAGTAATTGAAGAAATAGGAGGAAAACAATGAGAAAGCAAAACCATTTCCGGCGCTTTGCCGCCGCGCTGCTTACCATTATAATGATAAGCACGCTGTGCAGCCCTGCGCTGGCCGCTCGGGACGACGCCGATAAGGGCATAGATCTTAAAATCGCCGTCATGAGCGACACGCACTACCTGTCCCCGAACATGATAAAGGACACCTCAGACTACACCGATGCACTCAACAGCGACAGAAAGCTGCTCACGGAAAGCAGCGAGATAAACCTCAAGCTGCTCGATGCCGTGCGTGAGGACAAACCAGACATTCTGCTTATTTCGGGTGACCTCACGAAGGACGGCGAGCTTGAAGGCCACAAGGAGTTCTCTGCTCGCCTGCAGCAGGTTCAGAAGGACGTTCCGGGCATGAAGGTGTATGTCATAAACGGCAACCATGACATCCGCAACGAAAACGCAAAAAACTTCAACACTCCCGACGGTAAGGCAGTTCCGGCAACGCGCACTCAGCCCGAGGACTTTGCATCCGTCTATGACTTCGTGTATTCCGACAGCAGCATAGTTGCGCGCTACACTCCTCCCCAGGGCAAGGAATCGGGTCAGCTTTCATACGTTGCAGAGCCTTGCAAGGGTGTAACGCTTATCGCGCTCGACACCTGCTGCTACAGCGCCGACAACACGTCGGATAACGACAATGAGCACGAAACACGCGGCGAAATGAGTCCCGAGCTCGTTGCATGGGCAACCGAGCAGATAAAGGCAGCCAAGGCAAAAGGGAATCACGTCATCGGCCTTTCGCATCACGGCTTCGTTCCGCACTTCTCTATGGAGCCGGACATTCTCAAAATGTACCTTATTGAAGATTACGCTTCCATTGCCGCCCAGCTTGCCGATGCCGGACTTGAAATGATCTTCACCGGCCATATGCACGCAAACGACATCGCCGTAATGACGACCAAGAGCGGAAACACTCTTTACGATGTTGAGACCGGCTCAAACCTCACCTACCCCTCGCCCATGCGCTTTGTTCAGCTGCGTGAGGTCTCCGGAAGTCTCGTTGCCGCCGTGAACACGCTCAATCACATCGGCCCCGTAAGCTACTACAACGCCGTTTCCGGCAAGTACGAGACCATCGACGACGTGACCGAGTACGGCAGAGAGCGCGGCTTCACCGCCGATATGCTCAACACCGTTGCCGGAAGCTTCGTCGGCAGTTTTCTGAACAAATTCGTCCCCGTTGAAAACAGCGTTTCAACATGGATAAACGGCCGCATAATAGCAAATTTGCAGAGCATCATCACAGAGGGCGTCAATATCCCCGTTACGGACACCAAGACACTGCTCGACGCCGTAAACTACATCTATCAGAGCCACCTCGGCGGCGAGGATGACGGCAATTACCCCGATTGGGTGCAGGCCGGTCTTAACAAGATAAAAAGCGGCGAGATACTTGACCAGCTGCTCTCGATCATCAAGAAGCACGCTTTCGGCGATGCGGCAAGCTCAATAAAGTTCGACAACATCTTTACCAAGGCCGTCAAAGCCGGCATAAACGATTACATCTATAAAATTGCCGACTCCATGGGCAACGACACAAATTTCACCGATGACAATGACGCGCTCATCGTTCTCGAGGGCAAGCTCGATATACGTCCTGTGATCATCACCACCGGCACTGTGCCCGTCAGTGCGCCGGCCATCGTCGAAAACGGTGTATGCACCGTTTTCCCGACAAGCAGCATGATGCGCACGATCGGCGCAAGCGGCAAAACCGTTATTATCGACGCATCCGTTACCGGTGCGGACACCGTAAACGTTTGGGAGCGCGGAGTTTCGGCGCTTTCGGCGGCAAGCTCTGTTCGCTTTACCACCGCAAACGGCAGCGCGGAGTTTGAATCCTCCGTGCTCACCTCGGGCGGCGACGTGAGCGTTTCGGTCGGTACCGCTCAGCCGAACGCAGTGCAGAAACGCGCTCTCGGCGAAAAGCTTGACAGTGCGCAGCTCTTCCTTGTCTCCGCCGCAGCAGGCGGCAGGAGCATTAACGCTCAGTGCTCGCTCGGAGTTCCCGTAAAAACCGGCGGCTGCGTCGCAGCGGCAATAGCTGATGACGGCACGATAAAGGCGACCGGCAGCAGCGTAAGCGGCAATTGGCTCACCTGCTCGACCGAGACCGGCATCATGACCGCCGTAACGGGCTTCCCGTTTGCCGATGTTCCCACAAACGCATGGTACTTCGGCGATGCATATTACGCCTACAACAATGCTCTGTTTGCCGGAACGGGCGCAAACACGTTCTCTCCTCCCAACGTCACCATGACGCGCGGCATGCTCGTGACCGTTCTGTGGCGCATGGAGGGAAGCCCCAAGGCCGCCGCACCCACCTTCTCCGATACGCGTGGGATTTGGTGCAGCGAGGCTGTCGGCTGGGCGGCAGCAAACGGCATAGTCAACGGCTTTGATAACAACACCTTCTCCCCCAACGGGACCGTCACGCGCGAGCAGATGGCGGCCATACTTTATCGCTACGCCGCCTTCAAGGGCATCGACGTATCGGCAGCAGCCGACCTCGGCAACTTTGCGGACTTCGAAAGCGTCTCGGCCTATGCGCGCACTGCCATAGCCTGGGCATCGGCAGAGGGCATAATAAACGGCTCGGCCGACGGCCGTCTCATGCCCAAAGCAGGCGCAACACGCGCTCAGGTGGCAGCAATACTCCACCGTTATATTGAAAACTGCATATTCTGATTTTAAAACCGCAAGAGCAGCTGTTCTCCGCGCAGGAGGCAGCTGCTCTTGTTTTTTTATATTCATTTTTACGTCACATCGGCGAGTTGATCCACATATACATCAGCACGGCAGTCAATACCGAGACCGCAGCAAGCAGCCCTGCGCCGAGCGCCCTGTGCTTTTTCGCGAATGCAGTGGCCGCAAAGCCGATAAGCGCAGCATAAACAACTGCCAATATTATCGTAAAGCTCATACGCTTCTCCCTTCGGGTATATATCGCCGAAAGTATATCATGCAGATGTGAACAAATCTACACGCAAAAACCGCCCGTGAGGTATCCTCGCGGGCGGTGCAATAACAATTTGAAATTTACGACAGCAGGACGGAATCAGTCTCCTCCTGAACGCCGGCCTTTTCGGCAAAGCGCTCGAGAAGATCAGCCTTGGTCAGGCGGCTTTTTTCCTCGCCGGATATATCGAGGACTATTTTGCCCCTGTCCATCATGATCAGGCGGTTGCCGTGGCGGATGGCGTCGGTCATATTATGGGTTATCATGAGCGCCGTCAGCTTATTGTCGCTTATGATCTTATCGGAAAGCTCAAGGACCTTTTTGGCCGTCGCGGGGTCGAGAGCTGCGGTATGCTCATCCAGAAGCAGCAGCTTCGGGGTCTGAAGCGAAGCCATGAGCAGCGTCAGCGCCTGACGCTGGCCGCCGGATAGCAGTCCGACCTTGGCAGTGAGCCTGTCCTCAAGGCCGAGGCCGAGGGTCGCAAGCTTTTCGCGGTATATCTCACGTTCGGCGTTCGTAACGCCCCATTTGAGTCCGCGTTTTCTTCCGCGGCGATAGGCCAGAGCGAGGTTTTCTTCGATCTGCATATTGGGCGCGGTGCCCATCATCGGATCCTGGAAAACACGGCCGATGTACTTTGCTCTTTTGTACTCGGGCATGCCGGTGACGTCCTCGCCGTCGATGAGTATAGATCCGGAATCGACCGGCCACACGCCCGCAACAGCGTTAAGAAGCGTCGATTTGCCCGCGCCGTTGCCGCCGATAACGGTAACGAAGTCGCCGTCATTCAGGCTGAGGCTGAGGTCTGTCAGCGCGCGCTTTTCATTTATCGTTCCTGCATTAAAGGTCTTTGAAACATTCTTTATCTCCAGCATTACGCATCGCTCCTTTCGCTTACTGCCCTCTTCTTAGAGCGTGAAAACGAGCTTTTCGATTGCGCCTTGAGCTGCGGTATCGCAAGGAAGGCGGCAACGATGATGGCCGTGAACAGCTTAAGGTCGTTCGGGTCAAGCTTCAGCCAGAGGATGACGACCATGACCGCGTAGTAGACAATGCCGCCGAATATGATAAAGCAGAGCTTTACGGCGAAGTTGCAGCCCTTGCTGAAGATAGCGTCGCACAGGATCTCACCGATGACGATCGCCGCAAGGCCGATTACTATGGCGCCGCGGCCCATGCTGACGTCGGCAGTGCCCTGGAACTGAGTCATAAGGCCGCCTGCGAGGGCGACTATGCCGTTTGAGATGCCGAGTCCGATGACCTTCATCGTGCCGATATGGATGCCCTGTGCGCGGCTCATCGCCGGATTATTGCCTGTAGCGCGCAATGCGCTGCCCTGCTCGGTACCGAAGTACCAGTAAGAAAGAGCGACGATTATCGCCGTAAGGACAAGGCCGACCAATATCGCCTGCGGAATATGCAGCGATGAGACGAGGAATCCGTTTCCGTTCTCCCAGAACATGCCGAACTTCTGCACGCTGGCTGTCTGATTGGCCTTTGTCATGATGCGCAGGTTGATCGAATACAGCGCAAACTGCGTGAGTATACCGGCGAGAATCGCAGGAATACCGAGCTTTGTATGCAGAAGGCCGGTGCACAGACCTGTGAGCACGCCTACAACTATGGCTATGAGCAGTGCCGCCCATGCAGGCATACCGGCAAGCAGGAGCATTACCGTGACCGCACCGCCGGTCGCGAACGAACCGTCAACGGTCATATCGGGTATATCCAGCAGTCGGAAGGTTATAAACACGCCCAGCGCCATGAGTCCCCATATGATGCCCTGCGCAACGGCAGCAGGCATTCTTGATATAAGGTTTGTCACGCTCAGAGCGGACAGGTAAACGGACATCGTCATTTTTCAGACCTCATTTCGGTTGATTGGTTAGCAATTACGATTAATTAGCCGATAGCGGTGTAATCGGAAGGAACGGTGATACCAAGCTGCTCGCAGATGTCTGCGTTGTACTTCTTGACGGGGTTCTGGTAGTACTCGATGGGCATGGTGGAGATATCGCTCTCACCGGTGAGGATCTTTGCAGCCATCTTGCCGGTGGTAACGCCGAGCTGGTAGTAGTCGATGGACAGAGTTGCGATGCCGCAGCCCTTTGCAATGCCTTCCTCACCCGTAATGATGGGGGTCTTCTTAGGCAGAGCAACATTGTTTATTGCCTCGGCACAGGAAGCGGCGGTGTTATCGGTGGGGATGTAAAGTGCGTCGCATTCGTCACATGCGGTCGCGGTTACGGTTGCAACGTCGTTGGAGTCTGCAAAGGTGTAGATCTTAACGGTGATGCCCTTGTCCTCAAGAGCGGCCTTAACTACGTCTGCCTGATATACGGAGTTTGCCTCAGCCGAGCAGTAGAGGATACCGACGGTCTTTGCATCGGGGAGAAGCTCGGAGAACATTGCAGCCTGCTGATCCAGAGGGGCGAGATCGGAGGTACCGGATACGTTGCCGCCGACGGTACCGCTGAAGTTTTCAATGTCAAGAGCGACGCCGTACTCTGTAACTGCGGTGCCGAGGATGGGAATTGACTGGGTAGCTGCGGTTGCCGCCTGAAGCGCCGGTGTCGCGTTTGCGAGGATGAGATCAACGCCGTCGGAAACGAAGCCGTTGCAGATGGTGCCGCAGGTCGGGATATCGTTTGCGGCGTTCTGCTCAACAAACTCGACCTTGTCGCCGAGCTCCTCCTTCAGAGCATCCTTAAAGCCCTGGGTCGCCGCATCGAGCGCCTGGTGCTGCACCAGCTGGCATATGCCGACGGTGTAGGTATCCTTGGCGGTATCTCCACTGCCGCCGTTATCCGATGAGCCGCATGCCGCAACGCTCAGACACATTGCAGCAGCCATTACCAAAGCTGTGATCTTCTTTTTCATAACGTTTTTTCTCCTTTTTGATTAAAAAAACAGGGTGCTGCCGAGCCGGCAACACCCTGAGATTTCCTGCATCAGAAAACCGTACAAGGACATTCGCACCGGTCGGTAGAATTGAGAGCAGCAAAATATCGGCCTGCATAGCAGACCTTAGTAAAGCTGAAATAGGAGGACGCAGACATTTCGCGTCTGCCGGTGCTCATCATATTGCGTGCAGTGCAGATGCTCATTGCCGTATCTCCTTTCTCAAGTTCACCCGGTGGCGTCCACCGTGTTTTCATGCTGCAATAATAGCGCTTTAAATGGCAAAAGTCAACCGTCAAATATAACAAAAGCCGCAGAAATTATCCATTAAAAAACTACATCCGGCACAAATCGTGCCGGATGTACGGGTTTTTGCTGATCTTACTGAGCGCGATAGATGAAGGTTACCGCCTGTGCACGGGTGCAGGTAGCGTTCGGGCTGAATGTCGTTGCCGTGGTTCCGTTGGTTATGCCTTTGGAAACCGCCCATGCGACGGCCTCGGCGCACCATGCGTTTGCCGGAACATCGGTAAACCGGAGCTTCAGATTCGACGCATCATCTCCGGATGCGCGGTACAGGAACGCAACGATCTGTGCACGGGTGCAGACGGCGTTGGGACTGAAGGTCGTATCTGTCGTGCCCTTGGTGATACCTTTTTCGACAGCCCACATTATTGCCTTTTGTGATTTTTGTCAGTTAGCATATGCTAACTGCGAGATATACTTGTCTGCGTCTATACGCTTTTTGACGGGGTATCGGCGTATTCGGGCATTTAGTTAGCAGCCGCTAACTATGGAAGCAAAAAATTTTGCATTTGAGTTAGCAGCCGCTAACTGGATTGCAAAAAAATTTGAATCCCTATCAAGTTTGTATGCATTATAACCGATCGCGCGCTCCATTGCAAGAGGGAATGTGCAAAAAATCTTTTCCGAAAAAATTTTAAATTGGGTCTTGACAAGATGAAATCCGGTGCTATAATGCAAGCATCAAACCTGTGACGAAGAGTAGTAGTTCCGGGAAGCCGTTGTTAAGAGAATCGTGGGTGGTGAGATCACGGTCGTCGGTGCGGAATGAATGGACTTCGGAGGGCGGCTTGAAAGAGTTTTTCTTGAGTAGATGCCGACGGGATCCCTCCCGTTATCAATCGGGGTGCGTATGATGGTACGCATAAGCGAGCGGACGAATTTTTCGTCAATTTGGGTGGTATCGCAGGAGCGCAGCTCTTGTCCCATTGTTGGGATAGGAGGCTGCTTTTTTTATTTTTTTAAGCAAGCTCCCCTCCATCTGCACCCAAGCTACAAAAAACATTTTTGGAGGAAAAAACAATGAAAAACAGCATCATCAAGAAGGCACTCGCGCTCGTATGCGCACTGGCAATGGTATTCACCCTCTGCGCATGCAGCAGCAACGGCAGCGATAACGGAAGCGGCGACAGCGCAAAGGTCTACAAGGTTGGCATATGCAACTATGTTGACGACGCTTCCCTCAACCAGATCGTCGAGAACATCCAGTCTCAGCTCAAGGCCATCGGCGAGGAAAAGGGCGTGACCTTCGAGGTAAGCTACGATAACTGCAACGAGGACGCAACCGTTATGGAGCAGATCATCTCCAACTTCATCGCAGATGACGTTGACCTCATGATCGGCGTTGCAACTCCAGTTGCGATGCGCATGCAGGCACTCACCGAAGACACCGATATCCCCGTTGTGTTCTCCGCAGTTTCCGACCCCGTGGGTGCAGAGCTTGTTGAAAGTCTCGATAAGCCGGGCGCAAACGTCACCGGCACCAGCGACTACCTCGACGCAGACGCGATCATGAACCTCATCTTCGCAAACGACCCCGACGCAAAGAAGATCGGCCTGCTGTATGACGTTGGCCAGGACTCCTCCGCAGCATCCATCGAAGCAGCTAAAAAGTATCTCACCGACAAGGGCGTTGAGATCGTTGAGCACACCGGCTCCACCGCAGACGAGGTCATGCTCGCAGCTCAGGCAATGGTAGCAGACGGCGTTGACGCCGTCTTCACCCCGACCGATAACTCCATCATGAAGGCAGAGCTTGCAATTTACGAAACCCTCGCAAAGGCCGGCATCCCCCACTACACCGGCGCAGACTCCTTCGCACTCAACGGCGCATTCCTCGGCTACGGCGTTGACTACGCAAACCTCGGCGTTGAGACCGCAAACATGGTAGCGGACATTCTCCTCAACGGCGCAGACCCTGCAACTCTGGCAGTCAAGACCTTCGATAACGGCACCGCAACCATCAACACCGAAATCTGCACCGAGCTCGGCTACGACTACGACACCGTTGCAGCGGCATTCGAGCCCTACTGCACCAAGATAAACACCATCACCACTGCCGAGAGCTTCAGCGACGTTCAGCAGTAATTTAAACACAGCACACAGGAAAGAGGAAACGACATGGATATTGCAACGATACTGAGCCTTGGGCAGACAGCGCTTGAGCTGGGACTTATCTGCTCGCTGACAGTGCTTGCGCTGTATTTGAGCTACAGCATGCTCAACGTGTGCGACCTGTCCACCGACGGCTGCTTTACGCTCGGCGCTGCGGTCGGCGCGATAGTTGTCATCTCGGGGCATCCGTATCTTGCGATACCTGCCGCGATGGCCGCCGGCGTATGCTCGGGCTTTGTGACTGCCATATTGCAGACCAAGCTCGGTGTTGACAGTCTGCTTTCCGGTATTATCGTAAACACCGGACTCTATTCAATCAATATTGCGATCATGGGCGGCTCATCGCTGCTTAACATGAACAAGGTCGATACAGTGTTCTCGCTGATGAAGGATCTTCTCAAGGGAACGGTTTTCGCAAAGCAGTATAAGCTCGCCGTCGCGCTGATCGCGGTCATCGTGATACTTGTTCTGCTGACGCTGTTTTTGAAAACGCGCCTCGGCCTTGCCATCCGCGCAACGGGCAACAATCCCGACATGGTCCGCTCATCGTCAATAAACACCGCTTTCACGACCATCATAGGTCTGTGCATCGCAGGCTCGTTCACGGCGCTGTCCGGCTGCCTGCTGGCGCAGTCGCAGAAGGCAGTCGATATAAACATCGGCACCGGCATGGTGACCATCGCCCTGGCCTCGCTGCTCATCGGCGGCGTTATCATGGGTAAGGGCGGCATCTTCACTCGTGCAGTCGGCGTTGTGCTCGGCTCCGTTTTGTTCAGGCTCGTTTACACCATCGCACTGCGCTTTGATATGCCGGCATTCATGCTCAAGCTTATATCCTCTATAATCGTCGTGCTTGCCATCTCCATCCCCTATCTCAAAAAGCAGATGCCGATGATAAAGCGGCGCATGGGGATAAAAACGCAGAAAGGCGGTGTGTGACATGCTGAAGCTCAACAACATCAGCAAGACCTTCAATCCCGGAACGGTCAACGAAAAAACCGCGCTGAGCGGACTTACCCTCGACGTTCACGACGGCGACTTCATCACCATAATCGGCGCAAACGGCGCAGGAAAATCAACGCTGTTTAACGCCATCGCCGGCAGCTTTTACACCGACAGCGGCAGCATCGAGCTTGACGGGCGCGATATTACCTTCATGCCCGAGCACAAGCGTGCACGCATGATCGGGCGTCTGTTTCAGGATCCCATGCGCGGCAGCGCGCCGGGCATGAGCATCGAGGAAAACCTCGCCATGGCGGCAAAAAGCGGCGGCTGGTTCTCACACATAACAAAGGCCGATCGTGCAATGTTCCGCGAAAAGCTTGCACTTCTGGATATGGGACTTGAGGACAGACTCACGCAGCCGGTCGGGCTTCTCTCCGGCGGTCAGCGCCAGGCGCTTACACTTCTTATGGCGACAGTCGTTCCGCCGAAGCTTCTTCTGCTCGATGAGCACACTGCGGCTCTCGACCCCGGAACGGCGGAAAAGGTTCTGGAGCTTACAAAAAGCATCGTTGCAAAGGACAACATCACCTGCATGATGATAACCCACAACATGCAGTCGGCGCTCGATCTCGGCAACCGCACGCTGATGATGGATAAGGGCAATATTATCATGGACGTATCGGGCGCAGAGCGCGACGGCATGACCGTGCAGGACTTCCTCGACCGTTTCAAGGCAGGCTCCGGCAAGGCGCTGGATAACGACCGTATGCT
>ULTR01040769.1_pt1 | contig 31527 bp, 29 predicted proteins | sample 1957781 | NCBI WGS metagenome assembly ULTR01 (sample SAMEA4835739, study PRJEB28245) | human gut metagenome | biome: gut microbiome; material: fecal sample | place: Denmark | collected 2008 | reverse complement strand
AGCAGTTGTTTCATTGATGTTACTGCCATAAAAAAATACCTCCGTTTTTTACCCTCCCCGGAAGTTTTCGACGAATTTACTTGAAATCAAGCACGGAAACGTCAACCCACGGGTGCGGATTTTCGATAGGATTATATCATAAGCGGAAAATCTTGGCAAACGAAATTGCCCGACTTTTAATATAATTATAAATAATTATTGCGATTTTTTAAAAATTCAGCCCGCGACGTTCTCGATATGTTCGACTTCGTCGCCGCAGATTGCGATAACGTCTATCCGCAAAGTTTTGTCGTAAAGACCGTGTATCTGCGAATAGAGATTGATAAAACGTTTATACCTGTTGATTTTTGCGGGGGTTACCGCCTCAACGGCGTATCCGTAAGAATACGAGGAGCGCGATTTGACCTCGACGAAACAAACGTCGCCCGACGGGGCTTCGGCAATAATATCGACCTCGATACCCATCAGCTTTTCGTTGCGGCCGAGTATTTTATATCCCTTATCGACGAGATAACCCTCGGCGAGACTTTCGCCTCGTATTCCTTCGCCGCGCGTTTTCATTCTTCGTCCCCCGAAATAAAATTTTTGATAAAAGTCCTGCGATGAACGGGACAAGGACCCTTTTCCTTTATTGCGGCGATGTGTTGCGCGCTTCCGTAGCCCTTGTTGCTTGCGAATCCGTATCCGGGATAAACTTCGTCGAGTTTTTTCATAAATCCGTCGCGCGTAACCTTTGCGATAATGGAGGCGCAACCGATGCTGTAAGACAATGAGTCGCCTTTTATAATGGCGTGCGTCTTATACGGAATATCAAGATTTACGGCGTCGACAAGCACGACGTCGGGTCTGACGTCAAGCGATTCGATTGCGCGTTTCATCGCGTCTTTCGTGGCGTTCAGAATATTGACTTCGTCTATGTATTCGTTGTCGAGACTGACGACGGACTTCGCGATGGCGGCGTTGACGATGGGGTCGAATAATTTTTCTCTTTTTTTCTCGGAAAGTTTTTTACTGTCGTCGACTCCGTCCACTATTTTGTCGAGGTCCATTATGACGGCGCAAACGGTAACGGGGCCCGCAAGAGGGCCTCTGCCCACTTCGTCGACCCCGCATATATACTTCGCGCCCTGCGCAAGATAGGATTTTTCGAAAAAGAGTTTGTCCGGCATTATTTCGGTCTTCTGTTTGCCGCCGCTACGGTGTTGCTCATAAGCATGGTAATGGTCATCGGTCCCACGCCGCCCGGCACGGGAGTTATGAATGAACATTTTTCTTTGACGTCCTCGAAATCGACGTCGCCGCAGAGTTTGCCGTTTTCGTCGCGGTCCATGCCCACGTCGATAACGATTGCGCCCTCTTTAACCATTTCCTTTTTGACGAACTTCGCCTTGCCTATAGCTACGACGAGAATATCGGCTTTCGAAGTAATCGAGCCTAAATCGCGCGTTTTGCTGTGGCATACCGTAACCGTGGCGTTGTTCTGAAGCAGCAGATGAAACATCGGTTTTCCGACGATATTGCTTCTTCCTATCACGACGGCGTTCTTTCCCGCGATTTCGACGCCCGTCGATTTTATCAGTTCGATAACGCCGTGCGGCGTGCAAGGCAATAAATCGGGCGTGCCGAGACACATAAGTCCCGTCTGATACGCCGAAAAACCGTCGACGTCTTTCTTTACGTCGATATAAGACAAAATTTTCCGTTCGTCGAGATGACGGGGAAGAGGCAACTGAACGAGTATGCCGTCGCAATCGGGATTCGCGTTGAGTTCCTCTATTTTTGCGATAACGGTTTTCTCGTCGGTATCCGCGGGATAACGGCATTCGAAACCGGTTATTCCGAGTTCCTCGCACGCTTTGATTTTGTTGCGGACGTAAACCTGACTTCCCGGGTCGTCCCCCACAAGAATTACGGCAAGTCCCGGGGTTACGCCGCGACTTTTAAGGGATTGAATTTCGCTTTTCAGTTTTTCGCGATATTTCGCCGATAAAGCTTTTCCGTCGATAATCTGCATTATTTATTCTCCGATAAGTATTTGTTAACGCTTGCGAGCACTCCGTTTACGAAAGTCTTGCTTTTTTCGGTTGAAAACTTTTTGACAAGGTCGACCGCCTCGTTAATGCTTACCGCAGCAGGGATATCGTCCTCGTATTTCAGTTCGTAAGCGCAGAGTATCATTGCCGCGAGGTCGGGCTTGTAAATGCGGTCCGCGTTGTATCCGTCGGCAAACTGCGCGACGATTGATTTCAGCTCGTCGAAATGCGCGGTTATGCCGTCGTAGGCTTTGACCATATACCGCTTGTCCTCGTCGCAAAGAGTTGCGTCCATCAGATAGGCGTTTAACGTCTGCTCGTTTTTCTCGTTTGAAAAAATATACTCGAAAGTAAGTTGAAAAAGATGTTCTCTTGCCACGTGTCTGCTCATAAAAACCTCTTAAAACAAACAAATTAGTCCCGCTTCGGGGACTAACCGTATTATTTTTTATCCTCCGTCCTTTCGGAAGAATCCTCCTCTTCCGAAAACTCGTGCACCACGACGGGCTGTTCCTCTTCGTCGTCGACGATAATGCCCATGACGGAAACGTTGACTTCCTGCACCTTATAGCAGGTTTCCTTTTCGATTGCGTCTTTAATCGCGATTTGCACCTTGCAGACGGTATCCGGAATATTGTATCCGTACAGGACGTTGAGGTATATATCGATATTGACGCGTCCGTCGCCGTTGAAATAGGCGTGAACGTCGTTATCCTTTATCGGTCTGAACTTGTCGGGGTTTTCCCCGAGTAACCTTACCCCCTCCACAGTTGCGGCGCGGGCGGCGATATCTGCGATAATTTCGGCGTAAACCTCGGTATTTGACTTGACTTTCGACATATTACCCTCCGGAATGATGGTATTATATCATAATTTTTTCCCGAGTTCAAGCGATTGACGCCCCGACAAGCACTTTATTTATCCGATACGTCAGTAGCGGCATACGACGACGTCGTTTGCGGTATAATCGGTTTCGGAAGTTACTATGCTCAGAATCTGCGCGACCTCGTTTGCCTGCAAATCGTCGTCCGCAACCACAACCGTGCAGGTTTTATCGGACAACGTGACGATTACGTCTCTGAAACCGCGGGCCTGAATAAGCCTTTCGAGCAGAAGTTCGTCTTCCATCTGTTTGCATACGCTCTGTTTCTGCGTTTCGGCGGCCGATTTCGCGTCCTGACTGCTGCTTTCGGCAGTTATTATGGCGTCGAGATAATCGAATAATTCCTGTCTCGTGGTTTCCCTTGTCGAACGGAAACTGCTGAAAGTTTCGGTAACCGTCGGTTCGTTATCGACGTTCGCGACCTGTCCCTGCTGCTTCGTGAGTTTGTTGTTGAGAAGAACGTTCAGCACCGCCGACGCAACGAGCAGTACGAGCATAACCGATAAAACCGCTATTTTCTTTTTGTTGCCTTTCATAAAAACCTCCTACTTCATTATGAAAATTTTAATAATTTTTTCGTCTATATTCAAAGCGGCTGCCGTCGCCTCCATAAGTTCGAGACGGACTTTGATATCCGCCGCTCCTTCGGCGACAATCACTACCCCTTGTATTTTCGGACCGTTAGTTTTTTCGACGAGAGGGGTTTTCGACGAGCCATCTCCCGTAAAGACAGGCGTCGTCTTTTCTTCGGTGACCGTAGTTTTCAGGTTCGCTCCGCCCGAGTCGTCCTCCCTGACGGTCGTGTTTACGGTTCTGTCGTATACGTAAACGACTTCTCCCGTACCCTCGTAACCTATATAAACTCTGACGTTACCGGCGCCTTTAATCTCCGACAGAATTTTTTCGAGTTTTCCGCACTCGTCTTCCCCTTCGGACAAAGTTCCCGTTAGGGAGGTTTCTCCCGCAGAGCCGTCCTCTTTCTTTTTCGCCTCTCTGACGATTCCGTAAAGCAAAAGTATTATCGCAATTAAAATTATGCAGACAATCAATTCGATATTCTTTACGCTTTTAAGTTTGGAGAAAAATCCCTTTATGCCCTTTCCGCGTTCGTTTTTATCGTCGTTCATAAAAAACCCTTATATCCTCCTCGGCAACGCCAGAAAAAGCCGCCGCGCTTTTCCTGACTTCGTCAATATCAATACTATTCGACTTGTCCGCAGTAAATGCTTCCCGCGCCAAAATTACGTTAACGTAGTCAATTTCTTTCTCGTTTCCCGTTTTTCCGACAAAACGAACGGTGGCTTTCACGCCTGTTGCCGACAGATAATCCGCGAGAAGTTTCTCCCTCGTTTTAAAAGAATTTGCGGATATCCCGTCTAAGAAATCCTCGTCGGAAGAATATTCGGTATAATCCGCCCCGATAACGTTTTCTATATCGAAATCCGAAGAAAGCAATTTCGGAAGAGGCGATATAACGACGTAAAGTATTATCAACGAAAGAATTCCCTTTACGTATTTTTTGGTCTGCCCTTCGGGCAGCATCAGCGAAAGCAAAGAGCCCGCGGCTATAATACCCGAAATCGCAAGCACGTAAGTTCTCATCCCGCCACCCCCGTATTACAAGACAGACTCACCGTAAGCACCAAAGCGAAAAACGCAAAAGCGGCGGCAAGTACGGACGATACGAGAAGTTTGCAGCTTTTTGCTATTTTGGTAAGTATTTCCGACGTATTGTCGGCGCCGAGAGGTTCCACCGCCGCGGCCGCGAAACGCAATAAAACAATAAACGCCGCCATTTTCAGGACGGGAAAAAGAACGACGGACGCAAGAATAATCAACCCGGTAACTCCGAGCGCGTTTTTAATCAGCACGCAACTTGCCATCACGACGTCGAAACCGTCCGAAAGATATCCTCCGACGACGGGTACGTAACTTTTAAGAGCGAATCTCGCGGCGTTGACGCCGACTCCGTCAACCGTTCGCCCCAATATTCCTGCGACGGTAAGATAAAAAACGAACGCCGAAAACGACAGTTTAAGCACCCATTCTCCGATTTTTCTGAAAAAATCCGAAAGTTTACTCAGTTTTACCGACGGAGAAACGTTTCCGACGGCGCCTATTACGACAGACCCCGTAAAGCACGGCAGGACCACGCTTTTCACGATTTTTACGGCGCCGGCAGAGGCTACGGCCGCAAGAGGTTTTATAAAACCCGCTCCGCTCGTTCCCCCCAAAGCCGTCATTAAAGTTATAAGAACGGGAAAAAGCGCGTTTGTGAGTTTCTCCACTCTGCCCACGGTTTCGACGGTCAGCGTAAACATTTTCGCCGTCTCGGAAATAACCACGGTAAGCACGGCGGCGTAACAGGCAAAACCCACGATTTCCGAAGTCGAATCGTTGAGAAAACCCGAATTGAGTCCTTTCAGCATGCCCGATAGCACGGACACGACCATAACGGTAAGAACGGCGGGAATAAAATCCGTAAACCCGCCCGCAATTCCTTTGAACAACGCCGCGAGAAAATCCGTAAAAGACAATCCGACGTCGCCCGAAACGAGTTTTTTCAGCATAGTCTTTACGTCGTCGGAAACAAGTCCTTTCTCGTCTTCGGACAGGCTGTCGAAATATTCTTCGAGTTTTGAAGTATCCAGTTTGTCAAGCGTATCGTCCACGCTTTCGGACAGTTCTTCCTCTATATCGCTTTCAGCCGCATAAGCTACGTTTTTTACATCGATATGATTAAAAAAAACAAAAAAAACTGCAAAAACCAGAATAAATAAAAATATTTTTGTTTTCATATCGTCAGCTTTCCGATAACGTCGATAAACGCTTCGATAATTGGCAATGCCAGTAAAAATATCAGCGTTTTCCCGGACAACTGCAATTTTTTCCCGACGCTGGACGCGCCGTAATCCTCGCAGATTCCCGCCGAAAATTCCGTAAGATACGCCACTCCGACGATTTTAAGTATGCAGGTATAAAGCGCGCCGGGGACGCCCGTCTTTTCCACTATTTCCGTAAAAGACGAAAGAACGCCGCTTAAACCTTTGGCTATCATCAGAAGAATCGCGAGTCCGGTAGCCATAACGACGAAAACCGAAAACTCCGATTTCGCGCTTTTTAAAAAACCGGCGGTTATGACGCCGAGTATTCCCACCCCCACGATTTTGAAAATATCCATTATCTGAACCCGAACAACTGCTTAACGGTATCGAATACTCCGCTTATCATATCCGCCACCATCATAAGAACGACGACGATGCCCACTATGGTTACGAACGTGCCTATTTCGTCCTTGTCGCTTTTTTTAAGTATGATGTTGATAACCGCGGTTAGCATACCGACGCCGGCTATTTTTAAAATAATTTCTATTCCCATATCACACCACGAGTATCATAAGCGTAATGCCCAACAGCACGAAAAGCTTATAATACATATCGCCTTTTTTATTCAAATCCGACTCGTATTTGCGCTTTTTTTCTTCAAAAACATCCTGATATCGCTTTATATTTGTAATTTCGTTTTCGAGGTCGGATTTCCCGAGAGCAAACAGAAACGACGCAATAATCAGATTGTCTTCGTCCCTAAGGACGTTTGACCTCACGTCCGACAAAACCTCTTCCGCATTGCAGAAACCAACGCTCATCCCGGCGTAATACTTTTTCATAATACCCGAAAATACGCCTTTTCCTTCCTTGCAATATGCCCGTAAAATCTCGTCGAGAGGTGTCTTTAAAGAAGATATTTCCCTTTTATAATAAGCGCAGAAATCGCAGGCGTCCGTAAAAACCGACATCCTCGTGCGGAAACTCTTTTTTATTGCAAGACCCGTCAACGCCGCCGCAGTCATAAGCAACGCTCCCGCTACAACGCTCAGCATTTTTCGATTATTTCCGCGATTTCTCCGGGGCGTTTCTTTTTTGAAAGCACCACCGTAACGTCCATCGCTTTCTGCAGTTTTTCATAAACCGTATCTTTAAGCGCACCGACGGTTTCCGCGTGAACGCTTATTGCGACGCCCACGCCCGCCCTCATTGCGTCGAGCACCGCGTTTACCTCTTTTTCACCGTAAATCTCGTCGGTAATTACCGCGTCGGGATTCATGCTTCTGACAAGCATTTCAAAGGCTCTGGTTTTCGAAACGCCCGTTATTACGTCGCACGACGGTCCCGTATCCAAAGTGGGTTCTCCTTTGCAAACGGCGGCTATTTCGCCTCTTTCGTCGATAACGGCAACGTTCAGCCCCTTCACGGACGCAGCCCTCGCAATTTCCCGAAGCAAAGTGGTTTTCCCGCCCGCCGGCGGCGAAACAATCATCGTGTTTCTGAATTTTCTTCCTTCGACGATTTTTCCGATAAGTTCGTCCGCCTGTCCCTTTATTTCGCACGGTATGCGTATTGCGAGCGACGTAGGATACTTTACGTTGAAAACGGCGTCCCCATCCGAAACGCACTCGCCGGTTACGCCGATTCTTATGCCGCCTTTCCACGTGATGAATCCTTTAACGAGGTTGTCCGTAACCGAATAAAGCGAATAGCCGCTTGCCCGACCGAGGACGTGCGCCACGTCCCCGCCGGTAACGACGTAGGGTTTATCGCCCTCCCGTACGAAAAACCATTTCCCGCCGTCGAAACAGTAAAGCGGTTTGCCGACTCTCATTCTCAGTTCCGAAATTTTATCGGGAAGCAACGGATAAAAAGTCAGCGGTAACAATGAAAAGAGATTGTCCGTATCCATACTAAAAAATATGCAAAAAAAATCCCCGCGATAACGCAGGGACTTTTTTCTACAATATTCGTGATTTAAATCATTCGCAGACTTTATCGTCCACTTCTTTGCGGATTTTCGCGATGAACTCTTCAAGAGTCATAACGCCCAGGTCTCCGTCTTTGCGACTTCTTACCGCCACCTTGTTTTCGGCGGCTTCTTTGTCGCCGATTATAAGCATATAAGGAATTTTTTCAAGCTGAGCCTCGCGGATTTTATATCCGACCTTCTCGTTTCTGACGTCGGTTTCGGCACGGAATCCGCATTTATAAAGCTTCTGACGCACCTCTTTCGCAACGTCTGCGGTACGGTCGGTAAGGCTTAGCACGCGCACCTGTTCGGGGGCGAGCCACGTCGGCAACGCGCCCGCGTATTTTTCAAGCAACAACGCGATAGTGCGCTCGTAACAACCGATTGAAGTGCGGTGAATGATATAAGGACGTGCCTTTTCTCCGTTTTCGTCGATATAGGACATATCGAAACGCTCGGCAAGGAACATATCGACCTGAATGGTAATGAGAGTATCCTCTTTTCCGTGCACGTTCTTAATCTGTATATCGAGTTTAGGACCGTAGAAAGCGGCCTCGTCGATTGCCTCGTAATAAGGGACGTTCAGGTCTTTGAGAATGCGCTCCATTTCGCTTTCGGCATACGCCCACTGTTTGGGGTCGTCGATGTATTTGTCGTTGGGATTTCTGGGGTCCCAGCGCGAGAAACGATAGGACACGTCCTTGTCGAGGCCCACGCATTTAAGGCAATACTTCGCAAGTTCGAGACAATTTTTGAATTCCGATTCGAGTTGCGACGGCATACACATAATGTGGCCTTCGGAAATGGTAAACTGTCTTACGCGGATAAGTCCGTGCATTTCGCCCGACGCCTCGTTTCTGAACAGCGTGGAAGTCTCGCCGTAACGCTTAGGAAGGTCGCGGTAGGATTTCATTCCGTTTTTATATACCGCATATTGGAAGGGGCACGTCATAGGACGCAACGCAAAAACTTCGCCTTCCGCGTCGGGGTCGCCGAAAATGAACATACCGTCCTGATAGTGTTCCCAGTGTCCGCTTATCTGATAGAGTTCGCGCTTTGCCATATAAGGCGTTTTTGTAAGAAGATATCCGCGTTCCGCCTCGGTGTCCTCGACGAAACGGTTCAGAATCTGAAAAAGTTTTGCGCCCTTCGGCATAAGCAAAGGAAGTCCCTGCCCGATGTTTTCGTCGGTCATAAAGTATCCGAGTTCCCTGCCGATTTTATTGTGGTCGCGACGTTTTGCGTCCTCAACGGCGGCAAGATATGCGTCAAGGTCGGCCTTTTTTTCGAACGCCGTACCGTATATACGGGAAAGCATTTTGTTGTGCTCGTTGCCCTTCCAGTATGCGCCCGTAAGAGAAGTTAGCTTAAACGCCTTAATTTTTCCCGTCGAAGGAAGGTGCGGTCCGGTGCAAAGGTCGACGTAATCGCCCTGCTTGTAAAAGCTGATTTCCTCACCCTCGGGCAATTCCTCGATAAGCTGGATTTTATAAATCTCGCCTTTTTTCTTCATCAGTTCGATTGCCTCGGCGCGCGGCAGCACGAAACGGGTTATGGGCAGATTCGCTTTGATGATTTTGTGCATTTCCGCCTCGATTTTGTCAAAGTCCTCCTGAGTTATGGGAGTTTTGAAATCGAAATCGTAATAAAAACCGTTTTCAATCGACGGACCTATTGCGAGTTTGACGGTAGGATAAAGGTTTTTAACCGCCTGCGCAAGCACGTGCGAACAGGTATGGCGATACACCTTTTTACCCTCGTCGTCGGCAAAAGTTACTACTTCGAAACGGCAATCCGCGTCTGCCGTTGCCGTAATATCGCGAAGTTTCCCGTCGGTTTTAACCGCGACGGCGTTTCGCGCCAGTCCTTCGCTTATTTTCTTTGCGGCGTCGAGAAACGAAGTGCCCCGTTCAACCTCGAGAACGCTGTCGTCTTTTAAAGTAAGTTTGACCATATTTTTACCTCTTTTGGATTATTTTTGCGTTATTTTTCGGACAAATCAAAAAATCCTTATGAAAATTTGTCATTTCATAAGGACGATATTACATACCGCGGTTCCACCTTAATTGCAAAACTGCCACTTTATATTCCGTTTTCGCGCGCCGGTGGTATCCTTCGGGGTCGCCGTTGCCTCGCACCAAACGGCAACTCTCTGAAAGCGACTTATCGTCGGGACGTGTCCGTTGCGGCCGGACTTATCCGAAATTGCTTATATTATATATTCGCGTTTTTCATAAGTCAAGCGATTATCTGATTTTTACCCTGACGATATGTCTTAACGCCCGCACCGCTTCTCTTTCGACGTCGCAATTAACCGTAAGTTTCGTGGCGGACACCGCAATTACCGTGCCGATAATATCGAAACCGTCCACGTTAAACAATCGCCTGACGTTTATTTCCCTGCCGTCGCTCTGACGTTTAAGAACGGGTTTTTCGTCGTATTCCAGCACGAGTTCGAGGGGCGTCTGCGTTTTTGTCGCGCTGATATAATTTATTACGTTGTAAATATCCTGCTCGTCGGTGCCTATCTCGAAAAGTCTGCCGCACATATCGGATATTTCCTTCCAGCTGGCTCTTAACGCTTTAAGTCTGAAACGGAAAATGGCGTCCACGTCGTAACTTGCCGTTTCCGACAATACTTTTCTGACAAACGCCTTTTCAAGGTCGTAATCGAGATAAATCAGCGTCGATACGAGCGTCGCGACGGGATAATCGAGCTCCTTGTAACCGAGATTTTCAAGATAATACGAAAGTTTATAATGCGTAAGAATAAAATCGGCGACGAAGTTTTCTATTTTGTCGCGTATTTCGTCGGCGTATTCGCAAAGCCCCGCAAGATAAATATATTTTCTGTGGCGGCTTTCCTCTACCGCGCACGAAACGTCTCTTATCGCTTCTACTCCCGCAAGAAGTTCGTCGAAGAATTTTTCGTCGCTTTTATCAATGCTGATTACGTTTGACCACATAGCACTATTGTATGCAACGAAACGATAATTATTAAACGCCGGACTTTTTCGGGGATATACTTTTTATACCGATTCCGTCCGTATACTGATTATTTTACAAAATTTGCGGGACGTACGAATATTTTTGCGAAACGTTGCACTAAAACCGCTTTACGTGCGGGTTTACCCGTTGCCGAAAACAAAAAAGACGATGTTCTTCACATCGTCTTTTATATCTAGAAACATAACATTTAATACAATCTCGCACCATTTCGTACCCTAACCAGATTTTCGTACCCCTTCGTACCGCTCTAAGAAACAAAAGAAAAGCCATCCTCATTAACTGAATGGTCAATGTCTACAGGACTGCCCACCTGCAAGCGTACGGCTATCTATTACGGCCCATAAGTACTTGAATGCCGTGCATCACCATGTCTTAGTGCTATCTAGGGAACGTTGTACACCGCTCAATACTATTATAAAGCAAAAGGCTGGGATTTTTACCCAGCAATTTTAATTTCTTTGCCGTTCCTGAATTGGAAGGTGATGCCACCGTCCCTGTTGACGATGGCTTTATCTATCACATAAGGGAACATAAAGATAAATATGCTGTTGTGGTAAATCACGAGTACAAGCTTAAAAAGCAAATCCTCAATTGCGGAAAGAAATCAGTCGAGGACGAACTAAATGACGTTCAGTACAATATTCCAGAAATATTTATATAACAAAAAAAGCGACTCAACCTTAATTGGCTGGGCCGCTTTCTGCTTTTTCAAATACTATTTCAAATAAGTTTTAAGTGTCAAAACACCAAATTCAACAAGCAATGATTTTAGAAAAACACCTAAGTCTTTACCACTACCATGCATTTCTACAATAACATTGCTGTTGGCCGTTTGTTTACCGCTCATCATTGATGAGATAACGGCCTCTTTACTGTTTTTATCTACAAATACTAGTCGTCCTTCAAAGTTACCTTTTGCAAGAACAATCAACTTTTCTTCATTAATTTTATTTAATAGACCTATTGTCTTCAAAACCAAATCAACATAACTATTACATTCATATTTTTTTGAATCCAATTCAAACATGAGTGGTTTTTTATTTGTTAAGACATTTAGTTTGTCAGAAACAATATCAACGACAGAACTGCTTTCTATCTTTTTGTTTTCAAGTGCTTGATCGTAGGCATCGTCCCACTCATCCGAAATCACTCTAAGTTTTTCATCACTCCAAATGTCATAAGCCATTTTTTGATACAGCTTTTGTCTTTCCAAAATCTCATTCTTACCAAAAGTTGGATAAGCTTTAAACCCATATTGCTTTGCATTGATGAAATTAACAAATTTAGGATTTTTATCATAGCAATCTTCATGGAATGATTGAGCGATGATATTATTTTGCAAATAGTACTTTCTCTTTTCAGCATATTTCATCGCTTGATAACTTCTATTTTTATCTTGCTTCAATAAAATTAAATTGCCTAATTTCCATCTAAATGTATTAAATTCTTCTAATGAAGAAAACATGTCGCGATAATCTTCGTATTTGTCAGGAATAACATGCTCTCTATCATAAGAATTTTTAACTTTCCTGTTGACATAGGAGTCGAATAAAGATTCGTTTCCTGTTGAAATATCTACATAATCGGTAAATCTCGCGAGTACATGAAGCATGTATCTTCCAGTAAATTGATTCCAACTAAATCCACTACCTTTATCTGCTTCGGTAATACCGTTTAATTGATATTCCATCTCACGAAGTTTTCTCGTTAAGTAGACAGTAAGTTTATCTAAGTTCATGCCTCGAATCATTTTGATTGTTGCAAATAATTCTACTTTTTGGGTGTTCCAATTCAGTTTTGCAAAATTAAACAACCTTCTGGCAGTGTATGAATCAATATATGATGAAACGAGTTTAATCTTCTTGCTTACAACATCTTCAGAATCTGTTGAGTTCAAAGCAGCTATTATAAACATATACTGGTAATTCAAATCTTTATCAGCGTTAAAAAACACTTCTTCAAAGCCAGCAGTGTATGTTTCGGAATAATTCTTTAGTCTCAAATAAATATCCGCATAGAACTTGAATTCCTTAACGATGAAATTATAGAAATCAACAGATTTTATTAATCCAAGACTTGTATGGTTTTGTCTCACCCATTCATGGAATTCACGACCTATTATTTCATAATCCTGATCCTTTGCGTCCTTTTTACCTTCACGGATTTTCATTGCATATTTAGCTCTAATCCACGTTGAAATAAAAGCTACATCCTCTGTATTAAAGATTCCATCGGATTCATCAGGGACACTTTTCTTTAGCCTAAGAACAGTATCTTTCCAAATATCATTAGCCTTATTTCTTTCGATATCATCTTTTATTTCAGAAAGGAGATATCCCTTTAACATTTCAGACGTATTTAGACTTAAACCTCTATCATTCATTGATACGAAGACTTTATGGGCATCCTGTTCAGAAGGAGTTGTGATTTTGATAAATATTATTTTATATACTAGCCAAGCAGCAAAAAGCGCTATCCTGTTTCCGTTCCCCTCAAAATAATCTTCTAGCAATTCAACAATATTTTCATATCTCTTACAAATATTTTGAACGCTTTCAGCCGATGAAGAATAATTAAACTCTTCTCCTCTAAACAATGCGTCGAGACAGGCATTCCATTCAGGAACACTAATGTTAAAGCTTTTTTTGTTTAATCTAGAACTATATATCAGTGGAGTAATATCTTGGAAACCAACTCCGTTATCAGGATATTTTTTGTGGAGATTGTTTAGAGCAATCATGAGCAGAGTCATTGAAGTTAATCTTTGTTGTCCGTCTATAATTGATTTGATATCTTGGCTACCAGTGACGATTATTGTCCCCATATAATAATAATCAAATCCTTCTACATCTGCCAACTCTACAGCTTTAACTTTGTCAAAAGAATCATCAAAAGAAATAGTCAAATCATCTATTAGTTGCTCAATCTGTTTTCTTCCCCACCTATATTCTCTTTGATAATAATTGACAGAATATTTTTTATTGCTAAGAATATCTTCGAGAGTTAGCGAATTTTCAATTCTTTCTTTCATCAAATAGTATCTCCTTATATCCTAGATTCAATATCAACGATTAAATTGTTTATTTCAGAACTATTGAAAAGTTCTCCAAATAATAATTCTGGCCTCAACAAATAGTTTTTCTTGAAGTCACCGTTTTGTGAAATAAACAGCAAATGTACCTGTAATCATGTTTAATCCTCCACCTTAATATCGTATTTTTTAAATAAAGGGGCAAGTTTTCTCTTGCTTTTCATGGTTGGCTCGTATTCTCCAGCTTCCCATCTATTAACTGTTCCAAATTTAACACCTAAAAGTTCTGCAAATTCAGTCTGCGTTAGCAGCATCTTGGTTCTTAATTTTTTTATCGCTTCTGGATAGGTCATGTTCCACCTCCGAAATTATACGACTATTATATCACTTTTATTGGAGAAATGTACAGCAATTTGATAAAATATAATTGTAATTTTTTATTTTTGGAGGTAATTATGAACAGATTTGAGAAAAACGAGATTTTGAATGGAGCGAAATCGTTCCTAAATGAAGAGCAAATTGAGAAGCTAGCTGCTCTTCTTGAAAGTGTGGAAGGTGCCACAAAAGAAACACCAACTAATGATGAATTATCATAAAACTTTGAATTATAAGTTGCTGAAGCTGAATCAGTATCTTTGCAACAACATTTAAATATTGCTGATCTTCAATTTGTGTTTCATATGAACACCTCCTTCTGATTTCTAAGCAAGGCGTTTTATCTCTTGCTCACTGTATGGAGAAAAAGGAGGCTTTTTGAGGTCCCTAATTTCAAAAAAAGTTGAAATATATTTTTTGCGGCATAAAAAAAGACCACCAGCGTATTTGCTAATGGCCTAAAAGATATATTCGTGCTGTTCGTGCTTTTTATCGTTCAAATAGTGCTGTTCGTGCTTTCGACAAATTATCTGCAAACTAAAAAGACAAATAAAAAGGGGTAACACACCTGAAATCGAACAAAATATGCTCAATTCATGCGAAAAACCCCTAAAATAACAAAAAAGGACTGATATTTTTGGTATCAATCCTGTTGTTTCAATATGGTGCGGTCGATGGGACTTGAACCCATACGGTCTTCCCATACGCCCCTCAAACGTACGCGTCTGCCTGTTCCGCCACGACCGCAAGCAAGATGTAATATAGCATACTTGATTTTTTATGTCAAATATTTTCGGATATTTTGTGACGATTTTTATTATTTCGCCCCATAGAATACGCACGGTTAAAGCCTGAGAATGCTTTTATCCGTTTCCGAATCGGTCAGAAGATATTTCGCGGTTTTTCCGGCGGTGTATTTCGCAACCTGCACTTCGCGCCCGATATAGCGTTTGTCTATAAGTCTGTTTGCGCTTCCTTCCTCAAGAGTAACGGTCTCGTCGTCGCAACGCACAATCAGCCTTCCCTGATATTCGCGCAGGACGGTCGGACGGAAAACCGCGTTTCCCCTTGACATAATCTCCGCCACTTTGTTGGAAAGAGGCTTTTCGAGAAGTTCTTCGTACGTGCCGTACTGCTCGATTACGCCGCCGTACAATACGACGATTTTATCTCCCATAGCCTGCGCTTCGTCAATATCGGAAGTCGCGAATATTTTCATTCCTTCGAGATTTAGCGAGATTTCTTTCAGTTTTGACAAAAAACCGCTCTTTTCGTCTTTATTCAAAGCGCGAAGAACGTCGTCGAAAAGATATAAGTCGCGTTTTACCAGTCCGAGTCTCGCAACTGCAATGTACGGCTTCACGTTATCTTTGACGTTTTTTGCCCGCATATCCGCGTATTTCCGCAATCCGAATTCGTCGATGGCTTTTTCCGCGGGAGCAGTATCCGCACCGCGCACGTAAAGAGGATAGCAGACGTTTTCGCGCACTGTTTTCCTTTTTAAAATACAATAATCTTCGAGGATTGCCTGAACTCGCGCTCCCTGCGGTTTTTTTGAAAGAGAAACGCCGTCGAGCACAAACTCGCCCGAATATCCGACAAGTCCCGCAATCGCGTTTATAAGCGTCGTTTTTCCGTCTTTTTCGCCGCCGACGACAGCAAGGCAGTCGCCCTCGAAATCGAGGTCGAATCCCCTTAACGCGCGAGAACCTCCGCGATATGCAACCGAAACGTTTTTTGCGGAAAATACGTGCATGTTTATCCTCCGTAATTCTGAAAACCTGACCGATAAATTTTCAATCGCAAATTCATCGTCCGGTTTTGTCGAGATATGCCTGCAGAATTATGCATGCGGCAACGGCGTCTATGACTTTTTTGCGTTTTTTACGGCTCATATCCGCTTCGAGCAACGCTCTTTCTGCGCTGACCGTAGACAGTCTTTCATCCTGAAAAACCACGGGGATACCGCTGAAATCGTGCAGTTTTGCGGCAAATTCGCGCGTGAGTTCGGCTCTCTTGCCCTCGGTGCCGTCCATATTGACGGGCAACCCGACGACAAAAGCGTCTGCATTTTCCGATACCGCAAGGTCTGTAAAGTATTTTATGTCGATATCGTCGTTGACCCTTCTGTAACTCTCGCGACCGTTCGCGCAGATTCCGAGCATGTCGGATACCGCTATTCCTATTCTGACGTCCCCTACGTCAAGTCCGATTTTCTTCATATGAACTCCTATATCGCTATTCTTTCAAACAGCTCTTCCGCTTTTTTGTTTAGAACGATTTTAAAAACCGCCGCAAGAACGACGCCTATTGCGGCTACGCCCGTCCAGAAACCGGCTATAGCTGCGCCGAAATTGAGAGCGGCCTCGTATTTTACTATTATCTGCGCGGCAAACATATACACCATACCCAGCCCCATTGCGTAAAACATAGGCACGAGAGGATATATGTTGCGCTTAATCACTTCATAAGGACTTGTCCAACTTATGTTTGGCTTTTTCAGGTCGCGATAAATGCAAAGTACGTTAAATGCGTAAGCGTATATTACAAGAACGGCCGCCGTCGGCAGAACGTTAACAACGTCGCCGCGGGACACCGCAAGACCCGTTATCGTCACGAGTACGATACCCGTAAAAGACACCGCGTTTGCAAGCGCCGTTTTCGCTTTAAGGACGTCTTTCAGTTTTACAGGAAGATATCTGAGCACGTAAAATGCGCCGCCCTCTCTCGAAAACGCAAGAGCGGCGGTATAGTTTGTGCCACATAAAAGCATAAGACAATAAAACAGCGTCATACCGGCGTTAACGAAATTCGACGAAACGCCTCCCGACAAAGCAGGAACTCCCGTATTTATTACGTTCATTACTATTACTATTACCGGTGTGATTATGCTGCCCATAATACTGTTGAAAGCGAAACTCTGATTTCTGAAAAGGCATTTCGCCTCTCGGACGAACAACGCCTTTTTCAATCCCTGAACGGGTTTTGCGATTTCCGCGGACGATTTGCTTTTTTTCCTCGTCTCTTCCTCGCCCGCGTTCATCGACTTTTTATAAAGCAATGCAGAAAGCATAACCGTAACGCCTACCGCCACGGCGACCGTTGAAATAAAAATCAGCGCGTTGACGAAAAACCCGGTTCCCGTAAGAGCGAGCGCGAAATACCTGTTGAAAAACACCGCTTTGTCAAAGCCGTTTATCATTGTTGCCATCGCGGGAGGCAACGCAGTAACCGAACCGTCGACAAAGCGTCCGATTTTGTCGGCAAGCAGAACGTACACCGCAAAGAAGGCGACGAACAACAAAATATTCAGAATCAGCGTCGTTACCGATTTGTTTTTAAAATACGCGACTATGCGTATCAGCGGGAAAGACAGCACGGAAACAATTGCGAGAGGTATTACCGGCGTGGTTATCAGAACGACGGGTATCATAAAATAAAAATACATGGGAAAAGACGCGCCCGCATTGACGCATCCTGCCGCATACGAAATAATCGCAGGCAGCATAAATACAGTGCAAATAGCCAGTTCGTTCAGATATATAACCGTAAGTTTTACCGAAAACACCGTCTGCGGTCTTACGGGCAAAGAGGACAGAAATTCGTTATCTTTCGAAAAATACGTGTTGGACAACACGCCCGTAACGCCGAAAAGCATAACCATTATCTGAACGCCAGAAATAATCGTCGAAAGCAACTTGACGTGCATATTGTCGAAAACGGATATACCGGCTATAACGTATACGACGGCGGAAAGAAAGAAAACCATAACGCCGACGCCGAAAATCATCATAACCGCGCCGAAAACCGTTGCGGCTTTTCTCTTTGCGTCTTTACCGTTTTTATCGCTGATAAATCTGCCTTTCAGCGATCTGAAATTATTCAGAATGACGGTTTTTAAAAGTTTTAAATACAATTTCATCGTTTTTTTACCGAAACGGCGATTTTTACTCGGAAACCGTGTTTTCTTTTTCGTCTTTTTGCGTGACCGAAAGGAAATAACTTTCAAGCGAAGCGTTGCCGCTGGAACGCAGTTCGTCTATCGTGCCCTGAGCAATAAGACGACCTTTATCGATAATTCCGACCCTGTCGCAGATTTTCTCGACGACGTCGAGCACGTGAGAACTGAAAAACACGGTGCCGCCCTCCTTGCAGTGTTCGCGCATGAGTTCTTTAAGCTGAAACGCGCTCTGCGGGTCGAGGCCCGTCATGGGCTCGTCCAGAATAAAGAGTTTGGGATTGTGAATTATCGCGCCTATAACGTTGATTTTCTGCTGCATACCGTGCGAGTAGGATTTTATGGGAGAATTAAAAACGTCACGCATGTTGAAAATATCAAGATACTTTTCAAGGCGCGCTTTATATCCGTCGGCGTCGGAAACTCCGTAAACCGAAGCCATAAAACCGACGTATTCCGCCCCCGTAAGTCTGTCGTATATCACGTGACTGTCCGAAACGTATCCCATACTTCTTTTTGCCTCGAGAGGCTGTTTTACGACATCGTAACCGTTGACTTCGATATTGCCCGAATCGAATCCGATGATTCCCGTAACGCATTTTATCGTCGTCGATTTTCCTGCGCCGTTAGGGCCTATGAAACCGAATATTTCTCCGTCGTTTATTTCGAGCGTAAGGTTATCCACGGCCTTTACGTCGCTTCTTCCGTACGATTTGGTAAGTCCGTTAATTTTAAGCACATTTAACCTCCGTGAGTCGTTTAGTATATGTTAGCATTTGCGCGCGAAGGTGTCAAGTCAGCGCGAAAGGTCAAGCACCAGTCTCCCGTCCGGCGTAGGAGTTGCGCTTGAGAGAATCATTTCCTTTATTCTTCGCGGCGATGCGGACGGATATTTTTCCGTCAGCAGACAACATGCGCCCGCAATATAAGGCGCGGACACCGAAGTACCGCTCATTTTTTTGTACGTAGAATTCGCCGATACCGATATTACGTCCACCCCGAGCGCGTATATTTCGGGTTTTCTGCGTCCCATAACGAATCCTCTCGACGTAAAATCGGCAACCTTACCGTTTTCGTCGACCGCTCCTACGCTTATGACGTCGGGACTCGTTGCGGGCGTTTTTATCGCGCCGCGCCCTTCGTTACCGGACGCCGCCACAACGGATATTCCGTTTTTTACCAGAATTTCGGCGCCGCGCCTTAGCGGGTCGTTTGCGTCGGTGGGATTTGCGCCGAAACTCATACAGCATACTTTTACTCCCGTTTCTTTCCGGGTGTCGAGAATCCATTGCATTCCGTCGAGAACGTCAAACGCGCCGCCCTCTCCGTCGGAGCCGATTGCTTTGACGGCCACCACTTTCGAATCGCGCGCCACGCCGACGTATTTGCCTCCCGATGTAAGCCCGTTCCCGCACGCGACCCCCGCAACGAACGTTCCGTGTCCGTTATCGTCGTAAAAGTCGTCTTTTCCGCCAATTAAATCTTTAAAACGGAAAAGTCTGTTTATCGGGGTGCAGAAATCGAGATGAGGGGACACACCCGTGTCGATTACCGCAAGCGACACCCCCCTACCCGTCAGCGACGTATTGACGTAAACGGGAGGTCCTATTCCGCGCGATACGCTCTCCGCGGCGAAAACGCGGGCGCACGAAGTAACGTACCTGACGGCGGGATATCTTGCGAGACGTTCGAGTTCCGACGCGTTCGTTTCAATTCCCACGGCGTTGATAAAAGGATATTCCCTTACAATTTCAAACCCGTCGGGAGCGTTTTTTGCGGATAAATATACGATTATCCTGATTTTTTCGTCCGAAAGAGTATTTACCGCATAAGTAAGCGATTTCGAAATTTTATTCCCCCACATCGATAACGCTGATAATCTCTTTTAATTTTTTCAGTTGATTTTTATCGAGCATCGGCGCAACGGTATCGTAAAAGTTTTTAAGTCGTTCGCCGTCGAGCCTGCCCTCCCTTCTTGCCTTGTCGGCTTCTTTCACAATTTCGTCCATAAGTTCTTTCTGCGATTTTCCCCTCATGCGTTTTACGGTATCGTCGTACGTTCTTCTGACTTCTTCCTCGCCGAACCGACGGTCGTTACAGGTGTTTTTCGTTTTATCGTTTTTCTTATTTTCCGAATACTGTCTGAAATCCATAAACCCCTCCGCACTATTTCAATTTATGCGACATATATATTAAACGTGACGGAGGAATTATGAATATAAATCCCATGATGATGCTGCCGCTGCTTCTGAACAAAAACGGAAACGGAGAAAGCAACGACGATATGACAAAAATGCTTTCTGTAATAAGCGCTATGAAAAACGGCGACGGCACCGACGCTGTTATGAATCTGCTTCCCGTCGACGAAAAAACCCGGGCAATGATAAATATGTTCAAAGATATTAACGCGCCTCCGTCCGAAAACGTCGCGACGAACTGCGAAAAAAAAGAATTCCGTCCTTCGTTTGCGGGAGAAAACATCAACGCCGCCCTGAACAGACTTATAAATAAAAGCGGAAAGTAATACTTTAATTATTACATATTACGACATTTTTCGACAATCGCTTGACTTTTTACACCCGTCGTTGCAATATTTTTATTGTTTTGCGAGGACATAATGTACAAGCGATTTTCGAAAAATCTGCGCATTGCGCGAAAACTCAGAAGAGTAACGCAGGCCGAACTTGCGGCTGCGGTGGGCGTCTGCAGAAACACCGTAAGTTCGTGGGAAAACGGCGTTACCGAACCGAATTTAGCCGCTTTGAAAACCATCTCGGATTATCTGGACGTTTCCCTCGACGACCTCTTCGGACGTTAAACGGGACGCACGTATTTTCTTCCCCCGTCGTTGACTGCCTCGAAAATTCCTATAAAAGAAGAAAATGAGTATCTTTCGGTAAGTGCCGTTACCGAATTTTTCTGTCTTTCCGAAAACCTTACCGAAAGACCGCACCCCGCTTCCGCCTCTTTCGGCGTATTGATGACCGCGGCCTGAATGCGACGGCTTTTCATGATTTCGTAAAATTTTATCGTATGCTCCCGACTTCTGAAGGCAATAAAAAGATATTTTTCCATAACGTCCTCCATATTATGTATCGAAGGGAGTTTCTTTTTATGCCCTGTTAACAGTATATTCGGCGTAAAAATTTAAGGAACCTGCCACGGGGAGGAAAATGATATATTTCGATAATTCGGCAACATCGCGTTTTAAACCCAGACAGACTTTAAAAGCAATCAGACGGGAACTTCTGCACAGCGCGAACGGCGGCAGAAGCGGACACAACGACGCCGTCGCGACGGCGATGAAAATTTCCGATACCCGCACGCTTTTATGCGATTATTTCAACGCGAACGAAGTAATTTTTACCAAAAACTGCACCGAAGCGCTGAATATCGTCGTTTACGGCATACTGAAACGCGGAGACCACGTTATAACCACGGTAACCGAACACAACAGCACGCTCAGGCCTCTTTACAATCTGCAAAAAAACGGAATTATCGAATTATCGGTGATAAATCCCGATAAAAACCTGAAAATAAACCCGTCACACGTAAGAAGAATGATAAAAAACAATACCGCCCTGATTGCTCTTAACGCCGTTTCCAACGTTACGGGCGTGGAAAACGACGTCGGTAAAATCGGCGCGATTGCGGCGGAATTCAGAATCCCCTTTCTCGTCGACGCGGCGCAGGCCGTTCCTCACGTTTCTTTCGATATGAAAAAACAGGGAATATCATATATTGCGTGCGCCGGGCATAAGGGTCTTCACGGGCCGCAGGGAACGGGCTTTCTCGCTTTAAACAGACTTGCCGAAATAACTCCGCTTATATACGGGGGTACGGGTACGAATTCGGACAGCGTTTATCAGCCTCACAACCTTCCCGAATCGCTGGAAGCCGGCACGCTTAACGCACCCGGGATAATAGGCCTCGGGGAAAGCGTAAGATGGACTATTGAAAACCTCGATAAAATAACGTCTAAAATCAAAAGACTGAACGACAGAATAATGTTCGCTCTGAAAACGATGAAAAACGTCGAAGTCTACACACCCGTCGGAACGGATACGGGCGTTATATCCTTCAATATAAAAAATCTCGACAGTGCGGAAACGAGCGATATTCTCAATAAAAAATACGATATCGCGGTGCGTTCGGGATTGCACTGCGCGCCTCTGATGCACAACTTTCTCGGCACTCTCGAAAAGGGCGCCGTACGCATCAGTATAGGATACAACAATACCGACGCCGACGCCGAAAAACTGATTGAGGCCGTAAGGGATATTGCCGAATACGGCGTAAGATGATTATTTGATTTTACCGAGTCGTTTCTGTCGCTCGCGCACGGTTTTTTCAAAGCCGTGTTCCGACGGAACGTAAAACTTTTCGTCCTTTAACGAATCGGGAAGATATTGCTGTTCGACGTAGCCGCCGTAGTCGTGCGGATACTTATAGCCGCTTATTTTATCCTGCTTGTAGTTGACGTCGCGCAGGTACACGGGAACGGCTTCGTTTTTTACCGCCCTCACCGCTTCCTCCGCTTTGTCCTTCGCGATGACGACGCTGTTGGACTTTTCGCTTTCGCAGACGCATATTATCGCTTCGGCAAGAGGCAGTTTACCCTCGGGCATTCCTATCTTTTCATAAGCGACGAGCGCGTTGGTCGCAACGACAAGCGCGTCCGGATTCGCCATTCCGACGTCCTCGGCGGAGTGCGCTATCGTGCGTCTGAAAATAATAAGAGGGTCGCAACCGGCGTCGATAAGGCGCATTGCCCAGTATAACGCGGCGTCGCTGTCGCTTCCTCTGAGCGATTTGCAAAAGGCCGACAACATATCGTAATAATCGTCCTCGTTTACCGAAAGAACTCTTTTCTGAATACTTTGTGCGGCGATTTCTTTATTTATGCGGATAACTCCGTCTTTATCGGGCGCGGTCGTTACCGCGGCGAGTTCAAGCGCATTGAGCGCCGTCCTCAAATCGCCCGAAGCGGCCAGCGCGAGATATCCGAGCGCGTCGTCGTCCGCCGAAACGTTCATATCGAGAAGTCCGCGTTTATCGTTAAGAGCCCTGTTGAGAGCTTTCGTAATATCGGCGTCGGTAAGAGGTCTGAATTCGAAAAGTCTGCATCTCGATACTATCGCCTTCGTCATGGAAACGTACGGATTCTCCGTCGTACTGCCGATAAAAACTATATATCCCTGTTCGATGGCGGCAAGCACGCTGTCGGACTGAGCCTTGTTCCAGCGGTGACATTCGTCCAGAAGCAGATAGGTTTTTTTGCCGTACATCAGAAGTCGGTTTTTCGCTTCCTCGATTACTCTTTTTGCGTCGGCTACGCCGCTCGAAACGGCGTTCAGTATTTCGAAGTGGCTGTTTGTGTTTTTTGCGATAATATTTGCAAGCGTGGTCTTGCCCGTTCCGGGAGGTCCGTAAAATATGCAGCTTCCGAGTCTGTCTGCGGAGATAGCGCGCCTTAAAAGCGAGCCCTCTCCCACGATATGACTCTGACCGATAAACTCGTTGAGAGAAGTCGGCCGCATTCTCTCTGCAAGTGGTTTCAATGCGTCGTTGTTTTCGTTTGCGTAATCGAATAAATCCATACTTCGGATTTTATCACAACGAAACGCGAAATGCAAACCGTTTCAGGGATATATTACGTCGAATACCCGATTATCGCCCTCTCTTAATGGTATTGCCGAAACGCTTTTCAGTTCAACCCCGTTTTCGACGAGCCGGAATTCGCCGCCTCGTCTGAATCTGAAAAGATATCTGCTTTTTCCGTCGTCGTATTTTACCGAGTATTCGTCAAGTCCCGCTGGCGGACGCGGATTGACGCATATCGAACGGTTTTCTATTCTGACGCCCAGAAATCCTTCGATTACGGCTTTGTAGCACCAGCCCGCGCTGCCCGTGTACCACGTCCAGCCTGCGCGCCCCTCGTGCAGCGGATTCGAATAGACGTCGGCGGCAAGCACGTACGGTTCGCCTTTGTATTTTCCGACCGTTTTTTCGTCGCGGCATTTCCCGACGGGATTTATCGCGTTGAAAATTTCGTACGCTTCGTCGGTTCTTCCTTCGTTAATCAACGCAAGAATAAACCACATGGCGCCGTGAGTATACTGCCCTCCGTTTTCTCGGATTCCTTCGGGATATAAACTGATATAACCGTAATATCCGTTTTCGTCAAATGGCGGCGCAAGTAACAAAAACATTCCGTTTTTTCTGTCAAACAGGTCTTTTTTTGCGGTAGTTAGTCCGTCGTTAACCTTTTTTTTGTCGTTTATTCCTGCCAGAGACGCCCACGCTTCGGATATCGCGTCGATTTTCATCGCTTTGGATTTTCCGCCTCCAAGCCACTCGCCCGAAGCGGTTACAAGCCTTTTGAATCGACCGTTTTCGAACGTTTTCAGAACGGCGGACGATAATTTTTCCGCCCTGTCCGCCCAAAGCAATTTTTCCTTTCCTTCGTAAAACGCGCTCATCCTTTTAAGCACTGCAATATAAAATTCGGTAAGCCATACGCTTTCGCCCGCCGTTTCGGTGCCTACGGCGTTCAGAGCGTCGTTCCAGTCGCCCGAACCTATTTTAAGAAGTCCGTTTTCGCCGATACGGTATGCGTTATTCACAATTCTTTCGAGATGCGCAAGAAGCGAATCGCGTTTTCCCTCGTCGGGAATTTCGAAACGGTCCTCCTCGTTGACGGAAAGCCGCGCCGACAGCAGATAAGGCACGGATTCCCGAAGAATACCGTCGTCGCCGGTAACCGATACGTATTCCGTCACCGCATAAGGCAAAAACAGCCCGTCGTCCGATATGCGGGTGCGCACGCCGTGTCTTTCTCCGTGCCACCAATGCATAACGTCGCCCTCGTAATATACGTGAGACGCAAGGTCCAGCAATAGTTTTCTCGTCCGCGCGGGGTCGATATAAACGAAAGTCAGCAAATCCTGCGCCATATCTCTGAAACCCGTTGCGCCGCCCGCCTGATACAGCGAAGTTTTGCCGTTTATTCTCGACGAAACGGTCTGATAAGCAAGACAGTGATTGAAAAGAACGTCTATATCGCGGTTTCCGGTTTCGATTGAAAAAACGTTCAGTTTTTTGAAATAATCCGTACTTTTGCGTTTTTCACAAGCCATATCGTCCGTTCGCGCGTTTCTCACGCTTTTATAATCTCCGCCGAAAACGAAACGATACGTCTCGCTTTCGCCCGCTTTCAGATTCACGTCGTAATACGCCGAAAAAGTAGCGTTGTTCATAGAGGCGGACGGTATTTCCGCCCCTCTCGAACGCGGGAAAAATTTTTCGTCGTATTTTTCCGAAAACGCTTTAAGATAAGCGCTTACTCCGTTTTTAACGTTAACCGCCTCGCGGATTCCGTCCTCGGTTTTCATAAAAATATAATCGCCGTCTTTACGCGCGCCTAAAACGAGCGCGGGAACGAAAAAGAGTTTGCGCGCGATATCCCCGGAAGCCGTAACGGTTACTTCGAAAACCTTCGCGCCGCCGTCGCAAATCATATATTCGGACACTTCCGAAGTAAACCCGTCTCCGCTACCCGAAAACCGGCTTTCTCCCTGACAATGCGAGACGTGCGCCCCCGCTTTCAGGTCGAACGCCGAGGTATCGCCGTCGAAAAGTAAAATCCTTTCGGAAGGAATATCGGACGTATAATCGTTTCGCCATTCGGTCAGTTTACTTTCCCTCGAATTGCCGTAATAGGTATATCCTCCGCCGCCGTCCGTAACCACCGTGCCGCCCTTCGTACCGCAGATAACGTTCTGATAAGGCAGCAGAGTGCGCTCGTAAAAAGGCACCACCTCGTACGCGTCGCGCGAAAATCCGCCCTCTCCCGTTCCGAAAAGAATTTCGGGCGGCGCGGCAGGCGTCACTTCGGATATAGACGGATTTTCCGTTTTTTCCTCGGAGAAACTTATCTTCGAAAAATCGTAAAAACAGATTTCTTCAAGGATTTTTACGGGCGTTTCTTCGTCGAGAAACACGTCCCGTCCCGTAACGCATTTGTCCAGAACTTCGGCGATTTCTCTTCTTACGGGCGCAAAATATCCGTCCCTGTCGGAGTAAGATACGATAAGACTCACCGCTATTCCCGCAGACAGCCATCTGTCCGAAAGCGTAAGCGCGCGTTTAAGCGCGTTCTTGTTGCCGTCGTAAACGAATAACAAGGGTTTTCTCGTAAAGTTGTGCGAATAGCGCATAAAAGTTCTGTTATATCTGCATATTCCGATTATTTTTTCGGCAGAAAAAGGTTCGTATATGAGTTTTGATGTCATAACGAGCGAAATATCGAAAAATCTTTTGTCCGTTATCGCGTTTTTTACTGCGTTTCTTTTCGTTGAAAACGCCTTGAAAGAAGATTGTCTTGTCTTGGCCAGTTCGCGGAGAACGCCCTCGCGACTCGTTCCGGCGGTTATATAAACGTCGATTTCTTTCGTTGAAAAAGCTTTAACATCGATATCCGCCGAAAATATGCACGCCGGGTCGAGCACCGCTCCGAATATTTCTTCGTTTTTTCTTTTTCCGAATACTCCCGCGGGATTTTTTGCGGTGTGCCCGCGCGAAAGGAAAGAATATCCGTCCGACGAAAAAACGGCGTTACACCCGTCTGCCCGCACGCCTAAAAACATTCCTTTATTATTATCTCTTTCCCGCCTTCGCGCGATGAAAACGTCCCCGTCTTTTTCCGTCTCCACGAACATATCCGAGAACACGGGATGGGCGATTTCGTTTTCGGTATAATTCAGCGCAAGGTCGAAATAAAAAGTTACCCTGTATTTTTTATCGGAATCGCAGTCGTTTTTTACCGAAAGCGTACGCACTTCTCCCTCGAAAAAGCACGGACAGGCAATCCTTTCCGAAAGTCCCGCCGCGCGGTTTTCGTAAGTTATGAAACCGTTTTCGAAAACGGTTGAATAATCGCCGTCGGAAAAAACGGGAGCGGCGCACGGAGAAGAGACTTTTCCGTCTTCGTCGGTTACGTAAAAGAACATACCGCAGACAATATTCGGGTCGTTTCTGAAACGGTTTATCGCAATTCCCGACTTTTTCGAATAGCCGGCGCCGGCGTCGTCGGCAACCACAACGTAATCGGAAGACGACAGCACGTGCATAAGCGGCTCGGCGCGCATACTCGATACCTTTCTCGATATTCTGCATTCTTCGTGGGCGTCGTATACAAACACGTTCTTGTCGGGACGAAAACCTTTTTTATCGTTTCTTCTTTCGGACAGAATGATTCTGTCGGCATGCACTTCGGGCGCTTCGGAAAACGCGCGTCTTATCGCGCCGTCGGTAAGATGGTCCGCAATCGCCGCAAGCGTCATTCCGAGATGGTGCGCCATATATTCGCATACGATGCGCGGCGCGCCCGACAAGTCAAGCGCTTCGTACAGACCGTAACGTCCGTTCATTTCCCATCTGTTTTCCAGTTTTTTAAGGTTTTTCACGACCTCTTTTTCGGCGTAATCGAGCATCAGAAAAGACGAATAAGGCGATATAACGCATTTCGAAGGGTCGCTTTTAAGACTCAGATTGTCCAGTCCGAAGGCTTTGTAGGCGAAATTCCTGTTGTCGTCGAGGTCGAAATAACCGCTTTCCGAAATGCCGAACAATCCTTTGCATTTACGTCTCGTCATAATCTTTACGGCGCTTTTCGAAGTGCTTTTCAGAAGGCCGCCCGCCGGAGTATCGAGAAACAGGTCGGGCATAAGATACTCGAACGCCGTTCCTCCGAAACTCAGAAGAGTGTTTCCGCCCTCCGACGTAAATTCTCTTGCGAGATTGCACCACGATTCGACGGGAACGCCGAAACAGACCCCGAGATAGGCAAGTAGCCGCGCTTCGGACACGACGTTATCGTAATGACCCGAAAATCTGTTGCGGGATTTGTCGTATCCGATATAAAAAAGTCCGGCTTTCTCGTCGAACAACGCCGTAAAATCCACTTCTTCGAGATAACTGTCGACCGCTTCGCCTGTTTTTCCCCCGAAAATTTCGCGCGCCGTAATCAACGCCGTTATAAAATTCGCGCTGTCGACGCTGCTGACGTATTCGGGATAAAGCGGTTTCCCCGTTCCGACGTCGTACCAGTTGTAAAGATGTCCGCGATATTTTTCCAGAGAAAGCGCGGCGGTCACCGTTTCGAAAACTCTGTTTTCCGCTTCTTCTTTCGGGACGATTCCCAGAAGATACGCGGAAATTTCGGCAATCACCGAAAATCCGATATTTGTGGGCGAAGTATAATTCACTCTTTCGTTTTTCGACAATTCGTTGAAATTGTCGGCGATAAGCGTCGTGCGGCTTTCTCTGAAATAGGCGTACGCTTTTACGGCGTGTCCCATAAGATACTGCCTGATTTCGGGTTTAACCTTCGCGCGTTTTTTCTCATATTTTCCCGCATAAAACGGCTTCCATTTCAGCAAATTCCTTTTCAGCGCGGTTTTCACGCAGGATACTGAAAACAGAACCGCGTCGGAAACCGCGGCATAAGGCAGAACCGAAAGCGCGAACAGCCGTCGCACGAAAACGGTCGCGGCGTCTTTGATACATGCGAACGTCCTTTTGTTTACGAACGCGGCAAAAAAATTATCCGCGGCGGATATTACGAAATCCGCGAAAAACGTTACGGCGGATATTATTGCGAGATTGACGTTCGAAAAAGCCGCGGCAAGCGCGAACAATACGGCGTAAGCGGGCGCCGAAATTACACTTATCGCGTTAAAAAACATAATATATGCATAAAAAAACGGGATTTTATCTTTTTTATCGTCGCTTTTTGCAAAATTCAGAAAAGGTAAAAGCTGTATGTCGCCACGGGTCCAGCGCATTCGGCGCTCCTCGTCGGACGCAAAACTCAACGGCACGCTTTCGTAAACGGAAACGCCCGCTCTGCCCGTTTCGAGAACCGCTCCTTCCAGAATATCGTGCGACAGAATTCTCTTTTCGGGAAGTCTGCCGTACAGTTTTCTGACGTAACTTTCAAGCCGGAATATCCCCTTACCGGTAAAAAGAGCGCGTCCCGTAACGTCGAAGAACAAGGAAGAATACGAGGGATATTTTTCATAACCGTCCCCTCCGTAAAACAGACGGGAATATAACGATTCGAGGGAAAACGCGTCGGTTTTTCCGTCGAAAGCAAGCAGGTCGAATTTTTCGTTCATCGGATGAAGCAACGCGTTGACGGCGTCGAGAACGCTTCCCGGAGCCAGCACGCTGTCGGCGTCGAGAACGATAAAAAACTCGGGCTTTCCCCATTCTTTTTCGGAAAGATAGCAAAAATTCTCATTATTGCCGTCGTATAGAAATTTCGCATAGTCCTCGACGGCTCCCCTCTTTCTCTCTCTTCCCGAAAATCCGCCTTCGCCGTTGTCGCTGCGACGTCTCACCGCCACTCTTACGTCCTTTTTCCCGTACGTTTCTATTGCGGCATAAAGTTTGTCGTCGTCATCGTCGCGCACCTTGTCCGAACCTTTGAAATCCACAAGCAGAGTAAACGTTGCGTTTTTCCCTTTATTGGCGAGATACATCTCGTAAAGACGCGCGAGATTTTCTTTCAACGAGTCGGCATTCCCCGCAAAAACGGGCACCACCACGTCGGTTTTTGCGAAATCGGGTATTTCCTTATATCCCGTTCTCATCACGGGACGTTTTTTAACGAAATGCGAAAACAGATAATTATTTACCGAATACGCCGCCGGTAAAAAAGCCGCGAACGCGACGACTCCCGCGATAATTCCCCTGACGAGTCCTCCCGCAAGCAATCCCGCGGCCGAAGCAAATGCGGCGGCAATAAGAAAATGACCCGAAATATAAAGCGCGGCTTTATTGACAACGCGGTTTTTACTTATGAGATTCGCATTGTTTTTTACGCTTTTGTTAAGCGCTTTACCGTCTGAAAAAAGCAGGTTTCCGAAATGCACGCCGTCGGAGGTAAGAGAAAGAAGTCGTTTTGCGTATTCGTCTTCTCTTAAATTGACTCTGTCCGAAAGCACGGCGGTCTTTTCGAGATAAAGTTTTTTAGTGGTCTCGTCCGACGCGTCGAAAACGCCGTCAGCGGAATAAACCTTGTAAACGGGCAGGTATTCGTAGAGTTTTTTCGTAAAAGCGTCGGCGTTTATGAGACTTCCGACAAGCGACGAGGTAAGCAAATCCGTTTCGGCAATCAACGACCCGAATACGAATTCGACGTCGTCGAAAGTTCTTGCGCTTTTGTCGAGATATCCGTCGATTTTCGCTTTAAGGCGCATATTATGTTTGCCGATAAAATACAGATAAACGTTGTTTTTTATATATTTTTTCAGTAATTTTTTGGATTTTTCGGCCGAAAGGCGCATTCTTTCGATATAAACGCATTTATTCGCGCATGCGGCCGTTTTTTCGAGCAGCGCAAATTTCAGCGCGTCGCCGACAGCCGTCGCTTCTCTGTAAGTCAAAGGATTTACCTCGTTCATTGCCGAAACGGCTTCGATTATTCTGCCTTCGGTAACGTTGCCCGCACCCGTCGCCACGCACGCCCGCATAAGAATAAGAACCCTCGGCACGCCGCCCGAATGAGGCAAATCGCCGAAATCGGGCACTCCCTTATCGAAAATCCCCGAAAATACGTAATTGTTATCGTAAAGCCATTTTTCCGCCTCGTAAAGAGTCTCGCCTTTCACGACCTTTTTCTTTATCATGCGATAGGCTCTTCTTACGGCCTTTTCTGCAGGCGTTATTTCGACGCCCTTTCCGAAAGGCTCGGGGGTTGCGAGTTTTTTCGCTAGTTTCGATATTTTTAAAGAAAACTCCTCGTCGGACAAATCCGAAGAAAAATCCTCGTAAAGTTTTTTTCTGGCGTTTTTAAAGATTTCCGCAAGACAGAAAAGAATTATCAGAACAAACGGTATTATAAGCATAAAATAATTCTTGCCAGGATTACGAAGCGTAAACAAAAAAAGAAAGTTACCGGCTCGCGCGCCGATAACTTTCATATGCGAGATTAGTCTGTAAGCCGAGTTCTGTCTTGAACGGTCATCTATCTAGACGTACCGTTGCCGGCACGTTCAAGCGATTGAGGGGACGGACAGGCAATCCATAGTCCCTTTTCTCTTGCATCGGGTGGGGTTTACATAGCCGTGGGCGTCGCCGCCCCGCTGGTGAGCTCTTACCTCGCCTTTCCATCCTTACACGGAAAACCGTGCGGTATATCTCTGTTGCACTTTCCCTGAAGTCGCCTTCGCAGGTATTTCGCCTGCACCCTGCCTTGTGATGCTCGGACTTTCCTCATCTTGCGATGCGACCGTCCGGCTAACTCGCAAAGCGAGTATAACAGGAAAAATCTCTCTTGTCAAGCGGACATACACTTTCCGATTTTTTTCGACATATACTGATTTTACCGTGGAGGTGCACCTTGCTTGAAAGTCTGTTTCTGATGCTGAAAAAT